>Ga0209339_1000845_pt1 | contig 11988 bp, 8 predicted proteins | sample OlaalgELextract3_FD_187376 | JGI IMG/M metagenome (GOLD analysis project Ga0209339, IMG submission 187376) | Olavius algarvensis symbiont microbial communities from Tuscany, Italy - Type A ELBA extract 3 (SPAdes) (version 2) | ecosystem: Host-associated > Annelida > Digestive system >... | reverse complement strand
ATTATGGGCGGCCAGCTTTGATGAGCGTTGCTTTTCTGGCAGCCCGTCACTGTGCTTTTCACTGCTATAATAATCATCTATCCTGTTTATGTTCACAGCTGACAAATAAATTGATTGGATTGGATTAGTCTTCGACCGGCGAACATTCCCTGTCCTGCGCTCGACCTACAGCGTATGGGTGACCAGTTATGTGGGCAAACCCGTCCGCTATCGGTCAGCCATCTAGGCCAACTTTGCCTTTCATCCTTTCGGGGTCAGTGAATGAGTAGTAAGCTGCAACTAGATGCCTGCTACTACAACCAGTCGTGGCGCTGTCTGGTGAACGCTTATGAATGTAGAAGACAGGTGCGGTGTTGTTTGCAGGTAATACTGTGTGATCCATGCCTGAGCGCCTTAATTGAGAGTAAAGTACTCGCTTGCTATAAAGGCCGGTTTATAGCGACACAACTCAACTGAACTCGACGTCGAGTTGAGTTGAGTTGCGTCGCTATAGACACCTGACCGACGCAACTCAACTGTCGCCGACGATCGGCAATGCAACTGACCCAGTTGCAGCGTACAGCCAATCAGCGCGAAGTAGGTCAGTTGAGTTGAGTTGAATTGCTTCGGCGTCGCTATAGACACTTCGCCGACGCAACTCAACTCCACTCGACGTCGAGTTGAGTTGAGTTGTGTCGCTATAAACGGGTCTTAAGGCGCTATATAAATCAACTTACCTTTACCATGTACCTTCAATCAGTCAAAATTCCACAACGGTTCACAATTGTACCATTTTACCTGAATTTTCCGGTGCGGCGATTTACCATTGAGCGCATTAGAGGCGCTTTTTGCGACGATGCGCTATATAAATTGACATTTACATTTAGCCTACATTGTCTATGTTTGTGGCTGTGAAGCGGTTCAATGTAGGCGTCCATGCTACAACGGCGGCACGTGTACGGAGTCCGGACATTGTCACTGTAGACCGGGATACTACGGACGTCGCTGTCATATCGGTTCGTATCATCCCTCACAGTCACAAGCAGCATGATCAGACCGGCATCAGCCTCAATTTTTAAGCGCCTCACTTTACTTTAGTAAAAGAGGCGCTTATTGAGATAGGCTGTGTCGTGACGTCGTTGGTCGTTGGTTGGTTGGTTGGTTGTCACGCGCGTGCACTGTGGCCAAACGGTGCATCCTAGGCCTATAGTTACTATGGAACACTAATAGGAAACCCTACCCCAGGAATTCAATGGTACAACTTTCGACCCCCTGGGGTGACCCCTAACCGGGGAATGGGCCCCCCGTGAGGCGCTTTTTGTCAAATTACTTTGACCTCTTGTTCATCGCTGCCGCAAAACTTTCAAGGCTCTCGTTGTTTATACGGGCTCACACTAAACCGTTTGGGCTTTATGTATTCGGCGGAGTCTGTGTAGACCTGGCAGTGTGACGATTGGTACACCAATGGTCTTTTTCGCTGTTTTGACTGTACCAACAGTGTACTAATCGTCAAAAACAGTCAATAACATTAATGTCGAATTAATAACAGTCACGTAATCGTCACAGGTCTACCATGACTGTACCAACAGTGTACCAATCGTCAAAAACAGTCAAAAGACAGTCAAAACAGCAAAAATCACAATTGGTGTACCAATCGTCACAGGTCTATCAAGACTGTACCAACAGTGTACCAATCGTCAAAAACAGTCAAACAGCAAAAAATGACCATTGGCAAAGCCTCGTGGACCGTAACAGACTGTCTTCGTCGGCAGTAGTAGCAGCTGCAGTAGTAGTAATTGCCAGTCACTCACCACGCGTGCAGCGATAGCGTAGCGAAGCTGGTATTGTTTCCAGTAGTGTGACTCTTCGTGGGTGTGTGGACTGTGTGTCTGTCTGTTCGTTTATAGCCACGACAATTCTTGAACCGTTTGAGATACCATCATGAAATTGTTACGAAAACAAGATATGGACAAAAGCTCGGACAAGTTGGAAAGTGGCTGCATTCCCGTACACTGGCTAATTTAGGGGTGGCATGAGGAGCTAACCCCCGCCCCTTCTTGGACAATGTCACCACTGCGGCGCCCGGGTGGTGATATAACGTCGCTGACGTCTCGTTATTCTTATAATCATCATGATAGTAATCACAACAAGTTTTTTTCCTCAGAATTACAATATTCTGCCGCGTTCGGGGTGAGAGCAGAAAGTTTGCGGGTGGGGTCTGAAAATACGCCAAATTTCGTCACTTTTTGGCCCACCATGTAGTTTAAGGATGACCAGGAAAAAATCCAAGTAGTAACTTCTCTAATGACACTCAAGGTCCACCACGTGTAAAACTTTCGCGAACTTCCCTTAACCAGGGCCGGAGAATAAGGCGGCCATAAAAAATTAATAAATAAATAAATAAAAACATTGGCAAAATATAACATGGACGCTGGCTTACGCTGAGCGGCGTCCATAATAATAGTCATCATATACGACTTTTGACATGCTATAACATATGTTTGCCTTTAGCCTATTTGCTTTACTGCGTGTTTGTGCCTCCGCCAATATAGACTGGCCGGAGGCACGATGTTTTCTACGTGTCCGTCCGTCCGTCTGTCTGTCAGTCCGTCCGTTCGTCCGATAACAAACTTATGAACACGATATTTTGAATATGAATGAACTGATTTTGCTGCAAATTGTCACAGGCGGTCAACGAGACAATGGGGGTGAAACGGTCAACTTTGGGGGTCAAAAGGTCAAAGTGAAACGGTCAACTTTGGGGGTCAAAAGGTCAAGGTGAAACGGTCAGCTTTAAGGGTCAAAAGGTCAAGGTGAAACGGTCAACTTTGGGGGTCAAAAGGTCAAGGTGACACGACGCCGAAGTTGGCCTTGGAGACCCGGCGGAGGCATCGTTCTCGATCCCTTCGGTCGAGTGGGTTTTCTAGTGCCACATCGAATGATATGAAGTCGGTACGCTGGCCGTTGATGGGTGGGCTGTTACATTCGGTACAGCGAGGAGGGCACTGGGCGGGACCCCAGCCCGCCCAGGCCTTTCCTCGCTCTACCAAACGTAACAGCCCACCCATCAACGTCCAGTGTACCAATCACCGTATTGCTGTATAATGATCCGTTGCTCTGCGGTTTTAATGTGCCCCTAAAGAGTTAAACAAAATATCAGTTCTTTTTTTATTGCATTTATGCTAAACAGTGAATTTCTTATGATTTTGTTTGAAACTACATTCTTCACCTATTTATGTAAATTACTGCTGATATGTAAATTTGTGCTACATGATTGGCTGGAGAAAAGAAAAGGGAGTGTTTCTGTGCGTTGTAGTATCCTGTTATCCAGACTGTCAGCATGGTGGTCATTGTTCAGCGCCAAACCAGTGTATCTGTCGTCCTGGCTATACAGGCAGCTACTGCCAGATAGGTCCGTGCACTGTGTCCACAAAGGATAAAGCCATATAATTTCTAGCGCAGTTTCGTTTAAAACTGATGAAATTTTTATAAAATTTGGAGGACTTATTCCCGAGTCTATAGGACACAACTGCAGTTGCATTTCCAACGAAGCTTGTGTAATACCCTTACCTTAGACGTTTTATTTTGATGACGTCTTGCAGAACTGAAACAGAAACTGTTAAGGCCCGTTTATAGCGACACAACTCAACTCAACTCGACGTCGAGTTGAGTTGCGTCGCTATAAACGGGCCTTTAGTCGAATGGAGAAAGCTGGACCATTTGATTGTTGTTGCAGCCATCAGTCAGTGGCGTCGCTGTCATGCTTGTGTCACGGCTCATGGTGGACATTTTTAGCACGTGTTCGTGGTTCAGTGCGTTGAGTTAAAGCTGAGAATTTTGGAATTTGGGGTTTTACTCGTTGACTGTTTTGTTTATCGCCAAAATGTAACTCGTCTGAAACGTTTCACTAGGTATGGTAATTACGCAGGTGAGGTGGAAGACATAATCATAGGCATGACTCGCAGTTGTCTCTTAAATCTCTGTGCCAAAAATAGAGCGTTTAGTTGCGGTTTGATGACGTTGTGCTAAAAAGTAATTGGCTTCGTTTTTTGTGGACACACTGTATACAGGGTGTTTCAAAAAATAGCCCTCTAAAACGTTTTGGAATCTTTCCACTTCGGTTAACTCTTTTTGCGTGAAATTTGGCAAATTTGTTGGCAATTCATATCCACATGTACCTACCGACTTTTGAAGATTTATCTTAATATTTCATCAAATGGCGTTAATTTCTCCACAAGTACCCATCGTTTTCACCCGGTCAAGTTTTGAGTATTCACCTAGAGAATTCAAAATCAGTGTACCAGCTTTTCGGAAATGACGCCATTTTTTCATTATTGTGTGTCTTAGTGTCCGATAATTGTAAACAATCGATAACTGTCTGATTTTTTACTATTGACATTTTACTGACATTGTTTTAAAGCTTGGTAGGGCCTAACGATGGGAAAATTGTCTTACAATGACAAACTGCGCATGCAGACGCTTCGTGAGCAAGGACTTGGTACGAAAGCCATCATTTCCAGTTACCCTGACAAAGGGTGGAAGTTGAGAAAGAAAGTCGGCAGTCAAGTCGACCGCACTGGCTCAGCCGTTCTGTGTTTACCTGCCACAGCGTACGCATGCGCAGTTTGGTACATAATTATGTGTGGATATGAGTTGCCAAAATTTAATGCAAAAAGACTTAACCGAAGTGAAAACATTCCAAAAAGTTTTCTTGGGGGGGGCTACTTTTTTGAAACGCCCAGAATATAATCTTATTAAACCGCCGCTCGCGACAGCGAGAGCGACTTAGTGCATCGATGTTGTCCATCTGTTTGTCTGCCTGTTAGTCTGTTGTCCGTCGCCAAAATGCAAAAAACGCGATTTGCAAAAAAGCAATTTAGAGCTACGGTGTCTATTGACGACATATAGAAAGTTATGTAATTGGGCTTTTCAAAGAACCCATCGTTCGATCCCTAAAATCCAAGATGGCTGAAATCCGCCATCTTGAAATCGACATGACGTCTTTTTTTCTGCCGAGGGTGGTCCGATTTGGATAAAATTTCGGAGGCTTGTGCAGAATGACATGTCGACTGCGGTGATGTGGTCGAAATCAAAGCCAGATGTAGAATTTCAATATGGCGGACGTTTGGGCGAATTCAATGGCATGTCATCCCAGAGCCACCTGCCACATTGCAGGGTGTAAGAATTCCATCCGCCGTATTGAAAATCGTTTTTTGCCATATTTTATTTTTTTTGTTTTTAATGCATTTTAGGTTTTGACGAGCGGCGGCTTTCGTCTCCGATACACTTGTTATAACAATGACAACAACAATCATTACTGTTACTTATTAGCTCAGCTCGTCGACAGCCTGCGAGTATTGTTAACCTTTTAATAGGCAATTATACTGCCACGTTGAATAATATGAAGTTGGTACATTGGCCGTTGATAGGTCGGCTGTTACATTTGGTACAGCGCAGATGGGCCTGAGCGGGGCCGCAGCCCGCCCAGGCCCATCTGCGCTGTACCAAATGTAACAGCCCACCCATCAACGGCCAGTGTACCGTATAGTGGTCCATTGCTGCGCGATTTTAATATGAACATTAAAGGGTTAAATATTTTTTACGAACTTTGTAGAAGCGGCTTTGTGAGAATGTTTCTGACTGTGGTCTGTATAGCGGTGTGTGAGCCTGCTTGTCTCAACGGCGGATACTGCATACGACCAGGGCGATGTCATTGCCCTCACGGCTTTACGCAACCGGACTGTTCTCGTACGTACCTTCACTTCGAGAATCGCTTCCCTGTTTTCATCGCGCGTCAGCACACTGATGCGAGATATTGATATAGCAATTCTGTCCGTCTGTCTGTCCAGTCCGTCTGTCCGTTCGTCCGTGACGTTCCGGTATCAGATGAAAACGGCTTAACATATCGTCATAGTTTTTCTACCATACGGTAGCCCAATCATTCTAGTTTTACCAGCATCAAACACCTTCACGAAATTCCAACGGGGTCACCCCATGTGGGCCCTTGTGGGGGCGCTAAATACAGGTGGGGTATAAAAATTTCGCTATTTTCTACCAATAAGTCGCTATATCTCGCAAACGATACAAGATATCGCCATAGTTACTATAGAAGGCGAATAGGAAACCGCACCCAATCTTTCGAATGGCACCAATTTCAATGACCTTGAGTGACCTCTGACCCCGATTTCAAGGTCACGATATTATTCAACGTCAAATAACTCGAAAATGGTACAAGACAGAGCTATATTTACAGTGGCCGACCAACAGAAAGTCGCACATGGTCTATCGAACGGCGCCGTTTTCAATGACCTTGAACGACCCCTCACCTGGTTGTCAAGGTCACGCCATTCTTTGACACTGAATATCTCACAAACGGCTACAGATACGGCCACAGTTACTATAGAAGGCGAATAGGAAACCGTACCCAAGCTTTCAAATGGCACCAGTTTCAATGACATTGAATGACCTCTAACGCCGATTTCAAGGTCTCGATATTATTCGACGTCAAAAAACTCGAAAATGGTACAAGATAGAGGTATAGTTACAATGGCCCGACCAATAGAAAGTCGAATATGGTCTATCGAACGGCACCATTTTCAATGACCTTGAACGACCCCAAACCCATATTTCAAGGTCAGGCCATTCTTTGATGCTGAATATCTGCGAAATGGCAAAAGATACGGCCATAGTTACTATGGAAGGCGAATGGAAAACCGTACCCAAGCTTTCAAATGCTACCATTTTCAGTGACCTTCAGTGACCTCTAATCCCGATTTCAAGGTCACGATATTATTCAACGTCAAATAACTCGACTAATAGTAAGTCGTGTATGATCTATCCAATGGTTCCGTTTCCAGTGACCTTGAGTGACCCTTGACCTAGATTTTAAGGTCATGCGTAATCAGATGTCCTAGACGAACTGTGTGCGCAGCTGACGCGCGATCTGTTTGCGATAGCTAAGTTCTTGTTTTTCGTTACTACAACTTACGTACCGTAAATCTCGCTGTAGTAACGGAGACACTGAGTCGTGTTCACTCTGTAGATCAGTTTCCGCTGAGACTTTCGCTGAGTAATAAAGTCGGAAAACTGAAGTCGTTTTTTATTCGTTTGAACTCGGCGATTCGCTGAGCGTTTCGCTGAGACCAAACTTCGAACTGTGCGATCGCTGAATCCAAAGCTAATTAACTCAGCGGTTGATTGTGCATGCACAAGACAGGTTAATCGGTTAGAGATTACGTTTTGATGAACGAAAATCACTTCACATTTTCGCTAATTCATAAATAAACAAAGAAATACGGAGATATCAACGATGACGTCAGCGATGACATTATTCAGTGAGCAGTGATGTGCGATGCAGTGATTAGTTAATCCGAACTCCGGACTGAAACCGAACTTAAGCCGTTCGGTCTCAGTCTTTGGTCTCAGCGAGAGACTGATCCAAAAAGTGAAATGACCCATTGCGTATGTATGTATGCTAAGTACTGTAGAAATGGCAGTGAGCCTGTGTTGGTCCTGTGCTGTGCTTTATACAGCTCGTTGTCGGACGGCCTGTCATAACGGTGGAACCTGTCAGAGAGAGAACCAATGCAGATGTCCCGTGGGTTACACGGGCAACCTGTGTCAACGAGGTCAGTCTTCGTGAACTCACCCGTCTTCAGACGTAGGTTGTCGATGACGTAGATGCTTGGACGAGTTTTCTCTGTTGCTTCCTGTCATTAACAAACATGGCAGTTGCCCAATCCAGCCTGATAACCTCAACCCACCATTGCTACGACTGACATCCAGGAAGCCGCTGTGGCTAGACGGTAGACCGGCAACCAACTGACATCAAAAGTCGATGGAGGCATAACTGGAAGTCGGCTGAGGTGGCCAACTCTCACCTGTGTGCGACCCCACAATCCGGTTTTGACCTTCCTCGGCAAAATGGTCTCTAAGAAAACTTACTAAACCGTTTTTGCACGGAACAGGGACACTGCGGTGCCTGCAGAAGGAAATGGCGACTTACAGACACTGATCTGTGTCCTTGTGGCGAGACCCAGACGATGTCCCACATTGTCGAATCCTGCCCAGTGTCCTCTGACGAAGCTGAATGGCTGCTTGTCCTGGCTACACTCTGCAGATGAAGACGCTGTTTCCTGCATGGCTGACCAATTATGGTCCACGACACACATGCAAGAAAGAAATAAGATTGACAGGCTCCGCTGCCTGTCGTATCGCTTCCTGTTTGCTGTCGGTCTGCTTTGATACGGTGACTGTTCTCGACACTTCTGCGAGAGTTTCTGTTTGGTTCAATGCCAGTCTGATATCTTCAGTTTCTTCCTCTGTCTTCAGCCAGTTTCCTCAACCAACAACCATCCCATTTCTGCTGTAGGTATTTGAGTCGTCTACTTTTCTGAGCGTGCAGCATTCTGCTGCATACGACAATACCGCAGACCAAGTCGTGTGGCTTGGACTGAGAGTCTGCGGCCGCTTGGCGCCATTCTACATTCATCAAATGAACCGGGTGAACTCTCGCAATGGCTCTGCCATGATGACAGCACCATAAACATTGTCTTGGATATTATTATTATTCTTATTAATACTGACACAACGAAAATTTCTTCCGTGTCTACGTATTGATCTTCGTTTGGATTGTTGTACGTTTTTTTTTACTTTTTGCTTTACTGAGTCATGCAAAGACCGAGTTGAGCGTTATGTTAGATGCGTCCAAACAACGAGCTTATAGGACTTTTATCCATTTTCGGTTATTAAATCTCTAAAACTCGAATTTTCATTATTTTGACTATGTGTTCTGATACGCAATATTACGTCGCCGCATTTTTTTCGTCTTCGTGAGTGGAAACGGGCTCGATCGGGCAAGTACCATTACCCACGTCTATCCGCAAAGTTTCATTTCGATTCACTGTGCCGTTTTCTGATAAAACTGCTAAAAACAAACAAACCGAGAATGTTATAAACACGAGCGACCAAAAACAACACAATTACGGATAGTACAGAGGTTTACAAAACTATTGTGTAAATTGTTTGTCAGCTGTGTGTGAACCACGCTGCGTCAACGGCGGACGTTGCGCTGCGCCTGATCAGTGTTCCTGCGCTTTCGGCTACATTGGCAAACACTGCCAGATACGTAAGTATGCAAGATGTCGCGAGTGAAAACACACAAAACTGGCGTAATTTGAGTAACTCTGCAATGGCACGCTGTTACGTCAGTATCAGTTTATTAGTTGGTTGCGTGGCACGGTGGTAGAACGTTCGTCTTTGACCGGCGAACTTTCCCTGTCCTGCGCTCGACCTACAGCTGACGGGTGACCAATATATGTCGGTAAACCGTCCGCTACAGATCAGCCAACCAGGCCAATTCAGCCTTTCATCCTTTCAGGGTCGATAAGTGAGTAGTAAGCTGCAATTAGATGTGTGCGAGCACAGCACAATCAGTGATAGCGCCATCTGGTGAACACTTACGAGGTAGAGGCAGGCACGGTGTTGTTTGCAGGTAAAACCATGCACAGCCCCCGCACATACGACAAAAAGTGTCACGACCGGAATCATCCCAAATAATGGCGTCCGTAGATAAGTAGTACCTCGGAGATAACCGCCTGCTGCTTGATCGCGAACTTCGCCTTTAACTTGACATTAACACATTGCACCAATTAAATATTCTTTCGCGCAAGCAATCGATATATTTCCGAAAATTAACGCGTTTAAAAAATATTACTTACGCAAGCAGGAACTTGTTTACTTTTGCGCGATGTAGTTGTGGTGCGGTTTATTGCTCCGCCCAATGGCAGCTCGTATTTCGAAGTGTCCGCCATTTTTTGGGATGATAATTTTGATGACATTTGTCGCAACGCTACGAATCTATGGAATTGCCTCTAGAAATTTTATATTAGTATCTCTATGGGTAAAACTGTGTGATCCATTCCATACCTGAGCGCCCAGGTTGCACGACTGCTATATAAATCCACGTTACCTTTAGCTTTACCTTTATACTGTTTTTGTAACATTTCACATTTCGAACATGAACAGAAAACGAAAAAAATTACACAGAGAATAGAGGCAAGTGTTATGTCCATCTGCCAAACAAACAGTTAAGTCTGCGTGATTTTTACCGCGCGATGCTATGCATAAGCGCGGTCTGTGCCGTCACGTGGTGTCCGTCTGTCTGTCCGTTCGTCTGACCGTCTGCCACTTTCGTGTATTCTGTCGAAACGAATAAACATATCGTCAAAACTTTTTCACCGTCGTATGTTATAAGCAGCAGTGACGCCAGACTGTGACACTTATCGCTAGTATAGCAGTAATAGCGGGAGACGGACGACGAAGTGTTTATGACAAGAAACCTCGACGTTACGTCGAAGACAGCAGAACGTAATTCAATTGTACGTATTGGTAAATGTAAAGCCGGAGTAACTAATAATAAAAGACTGCGCTCACGGTATTGTACTGTTGAAGCTAACTACTGAGAGACACGAAGCATCGCGCGGCCTCTCTGCGACAGCAGAGCTTCTTGTTACAGCCACACTGTACGACGATTGCAGTACAGGCGGAGGAAATTGTCTCAGTTGCAGAACTTCTGTATAGCACTGAGTCAGAAATCACATGATCAGATGTAGTTGGGCAATACTTTGAAAAAAAATAATTTAAAAATATATTTCTTGCCTTACGTACAACGCTTTTATTGCTGTTGGTTGTACTTTCGGTGTGCTCACACGTACCAAAGCTGTCAGATAATGCAGTCAAAGAACTTGTGTGGAACTCGTTTGCTGCATCACTGGAACTGTAACTGTTTTCTCTGTGTGTACTTTTTAGTGTGCTATATTGCATAGTTTTATTGTTTTATTGAGTGATTGATTTTGATTATGGCGTAATAATAAATAAGTTACTTTTCTTTACCACTGCTGGTGTTAAATTTTACAGAAACGTCGTATGGTGGGCTGTCGTTGTAGCGATCTGTAGTCCACAATGTATGAACGGTGGACAGTGCGTCTCTCCCAACTTCTGTCTCTGTCTGCCAGGAACGCATGGCGCCGCTTGTGAAAAATGTACGTCAGCTTTACTGGCAACGATATCTAAGCAGAGTTTTTTTTCAGAATATTGCGGAATAGAAATTGGTATATTGCAGTGCATAGGTTTTCTTTATAATTTACACGTACGAGTTCCGCTAGTTAATTTTCATCTTCTTTCATGTAGGCCAACTGTCTGAGCTTTTACGAAAAATGTCCAGTATCATCGGTTTTGCCGCACGACACACCACGTAGCCTATGTATATAGACGAGGTCTCTAGAACGTATTCAGATACATACATCACAAAAAAACATTTAGAAACACAATCAGCAAACATTTAGCAACAACAGAAGTCGTTACATCGTTTTAGTTTTGTTTTTCAATAGATTAATAACAGTTACAGTTATATTGCTATTTTCTAAAAATTGCTGCAAATAGTATATAGCAGAAGAAGCAAACTATCTTTCTCTCACGCTAATCACTGTGGATAACAAAGCTGTACTGTGTGTATTGATCTAGTTATCTGCAGTCCGACATGTCTCAACGGTGGCCAGTGCATCGGTCTCAACCTGTGCAAATGTCCCGACGCATATTCCGGCCAGCAGTGCGAAAACGGTTTGTTACACACGAATTACACGTAAATGACCCATTTAATGGTTTAAAATAATGTTTTTCTTTATTATTATTATCATAGTACTTTTGATTATTATTATCATAATACTTTCCTCGCTTATTTAATGAGAACGAGAACGTGCGTTGCTGCACAAACTACGATCGCTTACTCCAAGCTGCGACGCATTGAAGTTTACCTTATTTTCTTTCATTTTGACTTTAATTTAGAAAAATGAGATCCACACTGCATACATACATGGGCTACATACAAACAGGCATCCAACGACTTCAAATAGCACGTTTTCCAAGTCATCTAGTCGTTTAGGTCACGCGTACACTTTCTTGTTACTATAGACAATAAAAAAATGAATTTTTGAGGTAGTAACAATGACT
>Ga0209339_1000844_pt1 | contig 11991 bp, 5 predicted proteins | sample OlaalgELextract3_FD_187376 | JGI IMG/M metagenome (GOLD analysis project Ga0209339, IMG submission 187376) | Olavius algarvensis symbiont microbial communities from Tuscany, Italy - Type A ELBA extract 3 (SPAdes) (version 2) | ecosystem: Host-associated > Annelida > Digestive system >... | reverse complement strand
TTAGTTGAAATGAATATTATAAATTTGGACACCGTTTATTAACTTTATTGACCTAATACAATTACCGTCAGCTCATTATTTTACTGTCAAAAGCAAAACAAGCCAAATAAAAAACGAATGCAGGCGAAAGTCAAAAGTCTAAGACAAAAGGCTTAGCCGATAGTCTTAGCTCAGCGAAGTCTCAAGTCTAGACTTAAGCGTTCAACTAAGCCTTTAGTCTTAGACTTTTGGCTAAGACTGTAGACTTAGCGAAACTTGACCTCATCCATTATATATACATATTTCAATACTTATGCACTTCATTAATGCTTAATCGCTTGCAGATCTCTAGGGACTCAGCCAAGGCTGCAATCAACACAGAAAATAGCTTAGATCATGTGCATAATGTTCAACACGTGGCAGTACCTCGTCCCTGGCATTGAAGAGATACTCTGCACCACTGCCCAACTTGAGACGGAAAACGTTTGGTTTCTTTATGTAGTCCGTCGCAGCTAAAGCACTGACTCCTGCTAGTTGTATCTGTGGACGGTGCATGGTGTTTGGATCCTACATACAGCCAAAATCATGAAACAGTAACAACAGATATAACGTAACTGCATAAATATACGTATACGGTACATTAATTTCACTCAAAATGTCAAATCTGTGTTAACAGCTAAGGAGAACTGCAGTTCTAACCAGTGGTTAAAGAGACTAAAGTGAGGAAGCGGAACATCCTTTTCATCTCCTTTCCTCCTCATCCCTCTAATTCTGCATCTCACAGCTCCCCTCCCCTTCCTGACCAGTTCACAGGTTTGGGGAGTGCTGTAAAGATGTGGTGAAAATGCAGCCACCAATAATTTTGCTCTATTTTCTGTGTTAAATCGTCACAAAAACTGGACTTTTGCAACATTTCTGAGGCAGGACACAGTGAAAAGAAATCGCAGGAAGCTGAACGGCATTCACTGGTCACATCCAAACCGCAGCAAACAAAAAATGCCTAAAAGGGATCACAGTGCAACACTAACGGCCTTGGCGTGCTTCTGATCTTTGTAGAACAGCAAAGAGTCGGTTGTCAGCACGACGTACAGCTTATCCCATCCTCTGTGCACAGTCAAACATACCGCATGTGTGTGAACTAGATCTGTAAAATTAACGCGTTAACAAACACGTCAAAGAATTGATCGCAATTTTAAAAAATTAACACCGTTAAAAATTTAAACGCAGGAAACAAATTATGCAAAGCAGCAGCGCCAACCTGTGAACATAAACATTCCAAAATCGAACGTTTCTCGACGCTAAACGAATGCAAAATCGATCGTCAAACTCAAAAGACTCCCATCATTATCAATCGTCAGTAAGTTCAGTGACGTGCACCAATCAGTCACTGTAATCAGTTGTCAGTACTAGGAGTAGACTAGCGTTCAACAGCAATGGGTCGACGACGTCTACCTGGAAATGAAGCACAAACAAGTTGAAAAAAGTAACAAACAAAATGTGCATTAAATCTGCGATTAAGAGCGACTGAAAAATTAATCGTGCGACTAATACGACTAAAGAAATTAATTGCTTGACAGCTCTAGTGCGAACTGTAAACACGTCAGCATCATTTCTCCAGTTCGCAAAAATGAAAAACTGTCATTAATGAAAAATATACATCTGGTTAACAAAAAACACAAACCAAAAACAAAGTTGATGTCTGCTACTTGTATAGTGTTATCTGTTGAAATTTCTAAAAGCATGCTGTTCAAACAATTTTACTACAAAGTCGAACCTTGTCACTGTAGTTTGCTTCTACTTATATGTCTTGCCAGACAAAAAGTGCGAAGATGGTAGTATTTGTAGTAGAATGTTTGTGGGTCCGTTTGTGTGTTTGTTTGTCAATGCCTGAACCATTTGAGATATAGTCACGATCTTGGACGAGTTCGAAAATGGCTGCAATCCAATGCACTGGCAAATCTAGGGGGTGGTATCAGAACCTACGCAACCTCTGGATCGATCCGCCACTGTAGCGTGCCGGCGGTGACTTAACATCTCTGACGTTCTACTGCACAAACAAAAATAATTCACTTCGCTGCTCACCGAGCATTAGATTTCTTAGTGGTAGACTCCCACTCGTGTTTACGAGACAGCATGCCTTCGAGGGCTCCTGACGGTGCAGCTGCAGCAGCTTCTGCCGCGCCTACAACCACAGCCGTTAATGCACATCACTGAACATCTTCACCCAGTACATAAAATACAAGTGCATCTGTGCACGTACAACGTGGGTTGGAGCTTAACAGTATCTAGATGTAGACAGGTCATACAGGTCAAATATTGTTAGAAATGCTTATTTCAGATTTTAAAAATGTAGAATATTACTTCGAGGCTAAAACCCCGAGAGCTTGGAGTGAGGATAATATATGTACATCTGATTAGGTCAGATGGCTGACTGGTGCATAATGACACGTAAGACAGGCGGGCTATATCGTGCTCACACAGTGAAGATTACAACAGATCACGTGTGACTAAGATAATCTCAACTGTTAAAGGAAACGTTCTAGTGAAGCTGAAGACGAGCATCAGCAACAGTCATTGGTTGTTGCCACTCGATGCTTTGCAAGCACGGCCTACGCTGTCATGTGGTGTCTGTCTGTCTGTGTGTCTGCCACGTTCGTACATTCTGTATAAACGAATTAATATATCTTCAAAATTTTTTCACTGTCGGGTAGCCACACCATTCTAGTTTTTCCATACCAAATGCCACGGCGATATTCCAGTGGGAACCCCCCTAACGGGGCGTCAAATGCAGGTGGGGTAGGAAGAAATCGCGATTCTGAGCCTATATCTGGCTTCACACGTAATAACGCTGCAACAGGCCAGGTGTTGTCAATACGACGTCGCCGGACCACCATCATGGAAAATGTGACACTTATTGCTGGTAGTAAGCAGCGGTGTTGATAGCAGGAAATGACGACGAAATGTTTGACAAGAAGCCTCAACATTACGCCAAAGACAACAGAACAGCACATTTAACTGCATGCAGTGATAAATCTGTAGCCTGCGTAACTAACAATAAAAGACTCTAAGTACGATAAGTATGATTATGATGATGATAATGATAATCTTGATGTATTGCTGACTACAACATTTTAATTCCATCTTGCATTTGTTATGCCATGCTATTTTTATCTATTTTATTTTACTATTCAGCCATTTTGGCTACTACTTCAATAAACGCTTGCTTGCTTGCTTGCTTGCTTCTACTCGATGTTTTGTACTGTTGAAGCTAACTACTGACAGACACGAAGCATCGTGCTGCCTCTTTGCGACAGCAGAGCTAGTTGTTATACATGCATTAACAACAGCTGACAATCAGCTGCAAATACAGTGTGTTCCAAAAATACCCCGTTTGTTTTCTTGCATAACTTTCAGAAAAAAATAACCAATCTGAATGAAAATTTCAGACAACATGGCTGATGAAATGCCAATTCCAAGCATCAAAACTGATTTGCTACTCTTGCTAGCAGCAACGTGAACAGGACACCAGCATAAGTGCTATTACTGCTATGGGATTTACCAGTGAAGACCTTATGAATAAGTAAAAAGTATGTAGCAAAATGCTTGCTCAAGATGTTTTATTGACAGAAGATTAAGTCTTGATGGGCTAAAAACAACGATCAACAAGAACTTAGCTAGCGCAAACAGATCGCGTGTCAGCTGCGCACACAATTCGTCGAGGGCATCTCCGTGACCTTGAAATCTATGTCAAGGGTCACTCGAGGTCACTGGAAACGGAACCATTGGACAGATCATACACGAGTTACTGTTAGACGAGTTATTGGACGTTGAATATTATCGTGACCTTGAAATGTGGGTCAGGGGTCACTCAAGGTAATTGAAAGTGGTACCATTTGAAAGTTTGGGTACGGTTTCCTAACTTTTCCTACCCTAACCCTAACCCTAGGGTTAGGGGTCAAGGTCATTGAAAATGGCGCCGTTCAATAGACCATATGCGACTTTCTATTGGTCCGCCATTGTAAATATAGCTCTATCTTGTACCATTTTCCAGTTATTTGACGTTGAATAATATCATGACCCTGAAATCGGGGTTAGAGGTCACTCAAGGTCATTGAAGTTGGTGTCATTCAAAAGCTTGGGTGCGGTTTCCTATTCGCCTTCTATAGCAACTATGGTCATATCTGTAGCCGTTTGTGAGATATTTAGCATCAAAGAGTGGTGTGACCTTGAAAACGGGGTTAGGGTTCATTCAAGGTCATTGGAAATGGCACCATTTGATAGATCGCATACGAGTTCCTATTCGCCTACCATACTATCTACGGCACTATCTTGTATCGTCTGTATCTTGTTTCGTCTTGGTAGAAAATCGTAAAATTTTTATACCCCACCTGTATTTATCACCCCCGCAGACAGTGACTCCATCGTCGTAATTTCGTGAAGATGTCTGATGCTGATAAAACTAGAATGATATGGTGAAAAAACTATGACCATATGTTAAGCCGTTTTCATCTGATACCGGAACGTTACAGACAGACAGACGGACGGACAGACAGAATTGCTATATCAATATCGCGCGTGTGTTCTGACGGACGTGCGATAAAAACGTTTTGCTTCATACTTATTTAGTCACGAGCACTTGATTAAATATTGATCTTTAACAGTAAACCCCATTGCTGTAATGGCACTTTGATAACATGTGGATTCAGCATATCTCCACTACATTGTCCGAAATTTTCACTCAAATTGGTTCAGATTTGTAACCATTATGCAAGTAGACAAAGGAGGGTTTTTTCGGAACACTGTATAAAGAAGTTCAGCACACTGAGACTGCATAAAAGTGCTGCAACAAACTGACTGCACGAACAGAAAATTTCACTTGATAGCAGTATGATCACATTTCAATAACAACACTAATGAATAAACAAGGTTCCAATAAATGGACACTCGTTGACAACACATGGTACAGCAATACCAATAGGCTTATGTACCGGCACATCAATACCAATAGGCTTATGTACCGGTAATTTAACTTTCAAAACAATAAAAATTACAGTAGCTCGATTCAAGTTCAAAGTAGTCAACTGAGTTACACATCTAACAAGTAAATCTAAAAACATCTTTTCATGAAGCAAAGCGCTTTATACTCAGCGCCTCTGTAGCTCTGCCTATGGCGCTTTACAAATATGTTTTATGATTATGATTATGTTCATATCACTGTGTAAAAAATAACAAGTAAATCTAAAAACATCTTTTCATGAAGCAAAGCGCTTTATACTCAGCAATGGATGTTCATATCACTGTGTAAAAAATACATAACAATGTTAAAGCATACGGCATACTGCCAGAGCCAGCCACATTTGTCATAACACTATCAACAACCACCAGCGGTAAAAAGCAACTGCCTACGTCTGTAGCACAGCAGTGGAATGACACTAGACACTGAGCATGGAAGAAGTGCAATGATGAATTTCTACGCCTGTTAGTGAAAGACCAGAGCATTCTCCAAGCTGTCAGAGGAGGTCTCTTATGCAGCTTATTTGACCCTTTAATGGGCACTGGTAATTATAGTGCCGCGTCAAATAATATGAAGTTGGTACACTGGCCATTGATGGGTGGGCTGTTACATTTGGTACAGTAAGGAGGGAACTGGGTGGGGCCGCAGCCCACCCAGGCCCCTCCTCGCTGTACCAAATGTAACAGCCCACCCATCAATGGCCAGTGTACCAACCACCATATTGCTGTATAATGGTCCGTTGCTCTGCGGCTTTAATGTGCCTGTTAAAGGGTTAAACAAATCAAAACCTTGCTTCAAGTTCCTTCATCACGACAAAGGAAAAACATTGGCGAACAAAGTTTTCAAATGCAAAAACAATTGCTGTTAGGAAACTGGTCTTTCACTATAAGCAACAGCAGTGGAACGGGAATGGCTCTACCGGTCTTGACCAAACCTTGCGGACTTTTTCCAGCCTTTTCAGCAGACTTTTCCTTCTTGCCAGCTTAATGAGCCAATGTAAAAGCATTTTGATATAAAGATGAAGCAGATGAGATAGACAAAAATTATACGTTTTAAATTTACAAGCTGTTTGAGAAGCACGTAAGTCATAAAAGCACAGAATGTTGTTAGAATAAAGCTCCGCGTTATGACACTTGGGCCAAAAGCCACAGAAAGTCCATCGTGACATCTACATTAAATTTAAGCTTCAATTTCATATTACATGTGTACATAAAATATCGTCACAAAAAAATTGCACAGTCACAGAAGAAGACAGGTTTTAATGCCATACACAGCCAGGTTTGACGGCTTGTACCTTTCTCTGCAGCATTAAAGCACTTTTGTCCACCAACGACTGACAAAGGTCTTAGCAAGAACTGAACAGAAGGTCAGCTATTGATAGTCAACTGGCTTAAATACTAATAATATCTACTCTTAAATACAGTAAGAAAATGCAGACTGATAACATAGAAGAGTACGGTTTAACATCCCATTCGACACATTATAGATCATTTCGGGGACGATTTTACGGGTCAGATGACCAACCAACAATGTCATACACTGAAGGATGATGGTTAGTCAACACAGGTCAAGGGCCAATCCAACCAGGCCCAGTTCATCAAAAGGTAAAGTAAAGAATGTAACAAAAAAGTTTTTTAATATATATCGTATCACGAAGACCGAAGATAGAGGTGTTCAGAAGACAGAGAGCTAAAACAACCAAGATCAAGGCCGCATCCAGTTGACAGCAGACTTGCTCATAAGTATACTATAAAAATACACAACTTAGTTCCAGAACAGAAACAGAGCAACAGCCTACAGCTCACTCTCAGACTGTTGCGCATAATTATTATAGCATCTAGAGGTGTATGCTGACACAGTAAATAAATGTGACATTACTGAACATCATCGACTATAATCCATCAGTGAGATTTTGTTAAGAAAACTTATCGTAGAAATGGTTAGCAAGTAAGCTTATGCACTGCTAAGCAACTAGAAACTAGGAATGTGCGGAAAACCGAAAATCGGTTCGTATTTGGTTTTAAAAACCGAACCATCCAAAAATTTGACATCTGTTCATACGATTTTTTTGTGACAGAAATTGCATTGCAATCTGCAATTCAAATTAAAAATGACATATAACTTTACTTGCATTTGATATGCAGATAAAAAACATTTTAAAACACAACCGAAACAATTTAGCATACCGTATAGATTTTATAACGCAACTACATTACTTACTTGCCGTCGTTTTTGTGAGTGATATCAGTCTTGTTAAAGTCACGTTAACTATTACATAAGTAGTAAATAACTGTAATATCCCAACCGAACTGCATTTTTTGAACCAAACCAAAATCATTCCGAAGCAAATCCAAGTTTTTTTCAAAAACCGAATCAAAACCATTCCAAAATATAATAATCTATTCTGCACATCCCTACTAGCAACTGCCAACTGCTTCTAAACAATGAACAGAAAGAGTGATAAAACAATCGAAACCGAACCTATTTTATTTACGCCAACAAATTAAACCATTCCACCGGAATACTTAGCAACGGACAAAATTAGCGCACACTTAAATAAGAATCAAATTACTGATTTTGTCAGTTTATCATCGAATGCTTATCTCAGTTAACAATAACCCAACACCGTCAGCAGTACAACAACCGAACTTCTGCGTTTCAGCAAAAGGTGCAAAGAAAAGCCGTTCGCAGTGCAACGTTCGGTCTGGCTGTCCACCAATACTTACGCTTCCCTGCTGGCGTGGACTCCGTTCTCTTTACGGCCGCTCCTGGTTTTGCAGTGTCCGACTTTTTTGGCATAGTGGCCGAACGTGCTACCTCAGCCGACTTCACCTTTGCAACTGGCGTCGACAAAGTTACTAGCGGTCACGATTTAAATTATTCAGAGTAACGATATGGGACTAGATAATGTAAAGGCCTTGTCGATCATAATGAACTGGAATGCAACAAAGATTCTACACGTGAGACTTACGCAAAGTAGAATAATAACAAAATTTACAATGCACGGAAAGAAAAGATGCACTTCAGACATTCACTATGAGACAAAACAAACTAGACATTCACAGGACAACGTATCCACCGAGTCAGTGCAGAACGTCACACGGAACTCAGCATAAACTGTCTCTCAACACTTGTATATATGCAAAAACACAAATTAAAGCAGATACGAGAAATGAACAAAATCTAATAACGTTGCCAGAACGAAAATTAAAGTGAAGTAAATGAGGATTTGTATAGTGCATTATCAAAACGCCTCTGATGCGCTACCGCTTCCCATCTTTGGCACTGATGTCTACTTAATTAGCCCTCAGCCCAACACCAGCCAACACTGCAAAACCATGGACGGGGGCCAGTGCATCAAGTGGCATGTTCGTTTACTCCCCAGCTTTAGCAAGTACTCACTGTGCCTACCCACGGATCAGGGCTGTAAAGCCCTGCCCCTTATTGGAATTGGCCTACCCACGGACGGATGGCCGGGCTAGATGAACCTGGGTGATGGTTCTGCACCGAGATGGTTTACTCGCCCTAACCCATCCTGGCACTAACTGGTCCCAGCGTAGCACAACTTCGTTGATCAAGACCAATGCATTACCACTAAGCCAAACCGCCAACAAGAAACACAAGCAGCTACTACTTAACTGTATGTGACCTGATTCAAATAAAAGTTACAGGCGACAAATTGTGATGACAGCAACTGAGACGGCAGAATCGTGCACGATAACGTAACTACAGTAAACTGCAGGATATCACAACATACGAAAATGAATAACTGAAAGGCATCACTTGGGTACTGACTACCTTCGTCAGTCGGCTTGTCACGAGATCTCTGTGCAGCAACGTCAGGTGCATCTTCCACCTGCAATTCAGCTTCGACTTCTGGTGTGGCCGCCGGCTCAGCGACAGGTCTTCAATAAACCACAGTAAGTAAGTAAATAAGTAGGGTTTAACGTCCCACTCGACACATAACAGGTTATCTTGGATAACACATGATATAATGACTATGAGTAACACATGATATAATGAAGTATGTAATGAGCCCTCGGTCTTACAGTAGGGGTCTGCACAATAGAAAAACTTATGCTAATGCTAACTAATGGAGACGAGTCTTTCCAGGGAATCAATTCCACTACTAACGACAACCAAACTAAACCAAAAAATACTCAAAAAACACAAAATACACAAAAACTAATCCCAACATAAGGTGGCCCTAATTAAGAAAAAGTGCCCAACAATTAAATACAAACCTAAACAGACATCTGTAAAAACTGATCATATGTGTATGCAAATCGTTCTGTACAACAGTGGTAAACAATACGGCACATAATAGTTCTGACGACCAGACAATCACCACAACTCTGACGGGAGGGCATGAAACAACCAGCAGCTTATATAAACCACATAAGCCATTAGTTCTGCTTTAACACAGATGGAGAAAAAGAAGATTTCACATAGACAGCTAAGATCTGCTGCGAGGGAGCTCATACCCTTTGCGATGCTCTGAGTTGCCAAGGGTTGACCCCAATTAAGCTAGCATACGACCTACATCAGCCAGATGGCCAGCTCCGTTAACAGCCAGCGCCTTTAACCTACTATAGGCCAGCATGCCAGCAGTCCTGGTCACAGGGACTACTGTTATGCAGAACTCACCGTTCTTCCCTAGCAGTGGCCGGAGTTACAGCCAGTATGCATTTTTGCCAACCCATGGAGGTTTGGCTCGGGCTGAGTTGATCTGGGTGCCTGTTCCGTGCCGAGGTGTGTCAGCGTGTCCAGTATAAACTTGGAGTCATAGTCCACCAGTGTCTGCAGAACAAGGCTCCTCAGTACCTAGTGGACTACGGCAAGCGCACATCCGACGTCTCCAGCCGTCAACGCCTTCGATCAGCCAACCGTTACCAGTTAATTGTTCCACGACACCGTCGCAGCATGTTTGGTCGTCGGGCTTTCTCCGTCGCGGGTCCGATGGAATGGAACTCGCTTCCAGACTCTCTCCGGGACCCTGCTCGGAGTACTGACAGTTTCAGATCAGCTTTAAAGACTCATCTCTTCGCAGCGTTACGGGACGATTAGCGCATCAGAGGCACTGCGTGATGCGCTATACAAATACACGACTACTACTACTACGAGGTGGTTTATCCATCCTAAAACAGTCACCCATAAAGGCACTAACCGGGCCCGGCATACAGCAACTACATTGATCGAATGCAACACGTTACCACTAAGCCAAACCGGCACCTTTAACACAGACAAACCTATAATTTATTTACATCTCTTCAGTTACAGACAGAACTGTTCTAATGGTCAGTCCACATTTACCAGTATTTTTACTGTCCAAGCACTAACGGCACCATTTTACAAAACAACTTCACCTTCTGTTTGCTAGCAATGAACCTTCATGTAATCTCTGTGAAAAGATAACGGCATATAGCGAGGCAACAACTGAAAAAACGACCCGGAACATACAACGAGTGAGTTCAGTTGCTTGGAGGACTAAATCAACGTTCTTGAGGTCAAGTCTGGATCAAAAAAATGAGCAAGTCAAAAGCAGATGAGCTACAGTAGGTTATAAAGAAGTAACTGACTCGGGTTCAGGAGGTGGCAGGAATTCCTCCAAGTACTTGTCGGTATACGTCTTCTTCTTGGACGGCTTTGCGTCAGGATGCTGGGCTTCAAACTCGGCTTGCTGACGCTTCTTACGATCTCGCAGTTCCAGCTGTCAGCAGCAACAAACTCACTTTACGCCCCTCACTCCAGGACAACCCGGGTCAGCCACTATCGCCTTCCTTTCCTTTCATTTCTTTTCCGGGAAGCACTTGCCCCTTTCGAGTACCAGTGCTGAGGCCTGCCTCATAGGCTGGCCCAATGCACAGACCGAGGGGTAGGGCAATTGTGTAGTGTTGCGCGTCACCGTCCTGCTGGCCCGATGGTGCGCGTGAAGTGCAATGCTGCACTACCTCTATTCTTGGGACCAGGGAAGATGTGGAAAGACCTTATGCCACAGTCTTTAGGCTGCTCAGCTTTATAATCACTGTGTCTCTGACATCTAGTACCCACTGCAGGACGGGCAGCCCAGCTCTCCTGTGCCTCGCACCATAGGCCTCAGGGCCCAATTTAGCGGCATATGTATACAGAGCTATTTTATAGCCTACCATGCATACAGCAGGATTGTCATCTGTTATTAGTAATTCAAGCAGCGACTAATACTGAGCGTCTTTGAACCTAGTGTCAGCCAGCAGCCAATACTGCATTAAGCAAAGAAATCAATCACTCGTTCACCATCACAATCATCAATCTGTTCATCCCTTATTAATCCTAACCATTTATTTTGAACAAACCATTATTATTCGTTATTTAAAAGCAGACTAATCAATTTCTTAACAGATTCGGCTATCAGCATTTAACTGTAATATAAAAAAAGGTACATAATTCATGGATTTAGAATTCACACAATTTTAGTGAAAGACCTCACAGAGTTCCATAGTCACTCATTACAAACAATGCCAAACTGGACAAACTAGTCTACAACCCCATTAATTTAGCAGCACTAATCCTCTTGGACTGCCTTTGCGGATCGTTGGACTGGACCGGATTTATCATTCTCATTGGTTTATTTTGAGTCAATTTCTTTGTTAAATTTTCTGTCTGCAGACTAAGTTGGCTAGCTTCAGTTTTTGACTGCACGTTAAATGTATCATATATAGCAACTTCAGCCCCGTTGAAGGCCCTGAATGGGAAACTACTGTCCGACAGGGCATCTGTTGCTGCAAGGTGGCAGGAGCACTTCAGCACTTGACTAAATCGGCCTACACAGTCTCCCCCTGATGCTCTGGTATCTGAAGCACAGGCATCCACGCCAGATTCCAGCATTGATACCTTCCCTCCTACGATCACTGAGGTCTATAAAGCCATGAACAAGATCAAGGCAGGCAAGGCACCAGGAGTATGCGGTATCTATCCAGAGTACATCCAATGATGCCCTACGCACACTGCACAAAATAGTC
>Ga0209339_1000843_pt1 | contig 11997 bp, 9 predicted proteins | sample OlaalgELextract3_FD_187376 | JGI IMG/M metagenome (GOLD analysis project Ga0209339, IMG submission 187376) | Olavius algarvensis symbiont microbial communities from Tuscany, Italy - Type A ELBA extract 3 (SPAdes) (version 2) | ecosystem: Host-associated > Annelida > Digestive system >... | reverse complement strand
TTCCACTTAGTAGACTAATCTGGGTACCCGTCAGTTTTTGATGGCACGTAGAATACACAGTTCCATCATCATCATAATGGGGAGGGGAGTGGTACTCTCTTAACTCAGACCCTACCTAAAGTTTGTGTTTGGCAAGGTGAACCTGAACTCATATTGTGTACCAATTTTTCAGTCGCTAGCTTCAACGGTTGCAGAAATAGGGGGTCCCAATTTTTTTTCGGATGCTCCCCTGGCCCAGCCCCCCTCCCCCCGGAAATTTTGGTCTTAAACGTTGTTATTTTTGGTAAGATAGTCCCAAACCCAAGTTGTATACCAAATATGAAGTTGCTAGTTTCAATGATTGCATAAATAAGTAGGGGTCCCAAATTTTTTTGAATGCATCCCTAGCCAAGACCCCCGCCAATTTTGGTCCTAAACATTGTTTTTTTGGTAAGCTAGACCCAAACCCAAGTTGTGTGCTAAATTTGAAGTTGATAGCTTCAACAGTTGCAGAAATAAGTAGGGGGTCCCAAATTTTTTTTGGATGCTCCCCTAGCCCAGACCCCCGCTAATTTTGGTCCAAAATGTTGTTTTTGGTAAGCTAGTCCGAAACCCAATAGTGTACCAAATTTAAAGTTGCTAGCTTCAACGGTTGCAGAAATACGTAGGGGGTCCCAAATTTTTGGATGCTCCCTAGCCCAGCCCCCCCCTCCAATTTTGGTCCTAAACGTTGTTTTTGGCAAGCAACACCCCGTACCCAAGTGGTGTAAAAATTCTGTAGCACAAGTGCATGTGTGACGACGGCAACAGTGTGTTTCGAGCGAAAAAGCAATATTTGTACAGCAAAATTTGGGAATTTGGGGGCTAATGGGGTCAAGGGGTCAAAATTTCTAATCGAAAATGTCATTTTCAGAATCGCCGACCCTGATTTGCCTATTCACTGTGCAACTTTTATGGAGCTACGATGATGATTAAGGGTAGTTTACTCTTGAGCGCCCCCATTGCGAAAAATACTGTCCAGTGAATTTTGGGCCAAAATTTGACAGTTTTGGGGAATAAATAGGGGTTTAATATTAAATTTAAGTTTTATAACCCCAAAAATGCAAATACTTGCGTCATTTCACGTCTAATGAGCTATCGCGTGTAAAAAAATCCATCAACCGGTCTGACCTGTACGCGAGTCTCAGAAAAAAAGGTATAAATAAATAAAAAAGGCACAAAAACGTTATATTTCACCCATATGCCCAGAAGTCCCCAGTGGATGGAGTTGTACCAAATTTGGTTTAGGGGGTCCCCTCGCGGACGTAATCAAATGTGCGGAATTTTGTTGCAGTCGGCTCATGGGTTTTGATTCTGTGAGGGGTCAAAATTCGCTATCTCCCATTGACTTGGCTGGTCGCCGTTAACACAGTGCTGGCGCTACCGCACAGCCTGTGATTCTGCCAATGGTATGAGTTAACCACTTATGGCCACATTAAAACCGCAGAGCAACGGACGTTTATACATCAAAACGGTGAGGTGATTGGTACGCTGGCCGTTGATGAGTGGGCTGTTACATTTGGTACATCGATGAGGGGACTGGGCGGGGCCCCAGGCCGCCCAGGCCCCTCCTCGCTGTACCAAATATAACAGCCCACCCATCAACAGCCAGTGTACCAATCACAATATTGCTGTATAATGGTCCATTGTTCAGTGGTTTTAATGTGCCAAGTAAAGGGTTAAGCAAAATTTGATAGGTGACCGAGAGACGACAGCTCACTCAGTAAATCCTTCAGCAGAGCTGACAACACAAGAGAATATCAAAACAACGCCATCTATTCTGTAAACTATTAGTACTATATTCAACCTTTGCAATACGACATCTCTGTTAACCATTAACGATGCTAACCGCTAGACTTGTACGACACAGCCATATATTGATTTAATCCATAATAACGCGGTTATAAAAATGGTTTCCACTGCCAGAATACAGCAGCCGTGGTCCTAGGAGTCAGTGCAAAATGTACAGCTTCTAAGCAAACGGTCACAGAACCGCATCATCAATAAACTGCACCAAGACCAGCCGTGGCCGGCAGGAACCAGCAATGTTTGAGTCAAACGCAGTCCATCTAGTTGGTAGGTGTTTGACCCTTTAATACCCCACATTAACACCACAGAGCAACAGATCATTATACAGCAATATAGTGATTGGTAGTGGCCGTTGACGGGTGGGCTGTTGCATTTGGTACAGCGAGGAGGGGCCTGGGCGGGCTGGGGCCCCGCCCAGTCCCCTCCTCGCTGTATCAAATGCAACAGCCCACCCGTCAACAGCCAGTGTACCAACTTCATATTATTTCACGTGGCACTATAATCGCATCTGGGCTCTAACAGCACTTTCAGCACGAAAAGGCCATGCGAAAATTATAAGTTTGTTAAAGATATTTATTTCAGATAAGAAGATAAAATACGTTGTTTAGGGATATAGTAACTATATCCCTAAACAACGTATTTTAATTATTATAGTACATGTGAGCGGGCTCGAATTTTTGACAAGATGATCGTGACGAAGATGAACAAAAATGTAGTCCATCTGTGAGTTAATACAGCTGTGCTTGACAACTGCCTGTAAGCAGTGTATGTACTCTCACATTAACCAAGTCTAAATGATCATTCAATGATCCCCCACAATTATTATCACATAAAAGATTAGCGTTAGGGTTAGGGTTAGCGCCAGTACTGCATGTAACATGATACACTTATCAAATATAATTTGATCATTGAATACTGAGACCCCAACCAACACACATAGAAAATTTAATTGCACAAAAAAAGACAGAAACCGAAAAAACGATACTGAAAACATACATGGTGAAACAATAAATCAAACTCATAAACCTGGAGAATCATTATTGCATCTTTAGGTCATAGCATATTACTCAACTGAAACACAAGCCGATGAGCCGTTATACAGTACTAAGATTGTTTCTATCTATTTCTTCTTGTTCAGTAATCTGCTGCACACTTTTGTCTTCGTACTGCTTCTTCTCCATGTTCTCCAGTCTTCTGTTGTTTTCTTCAACGCTTCATAACCTTTGTTCTGATTCTGACAAATAATTCACAGTCCTCCTCGTGGAGTATCCCTTTTGTAGGTTTTCCGACCATTCTTCCTTCCACAAGGTTACAAAGTAGTTCATCGCATCGCATCGCAGAACATGATCTACTAAGGTGAATTTGGAAGGTGGCTCATCAAAGAATTTTGATATATGTGCCAATTAGAACTGGATGACAAACTGCAGGCCTACAAAGTGTATATTTGTTGCAAGTGGCAAAAGCATTAGACACAACTTTTTAAACATGGGTTACTAGGCGTAAACAACGGCTGTACTTTATACCAGCTAAAAACTAAGAAAGTCGATACCAACTCGGCCGCTCGCTTTATAAGTGCACAACAAATTTAAGTCTTCAGTGAGTGAAATTGCCGAGTTATTATATCATCAAGTCACGGTAACAATTAATGAAAAGTTCACATGCGTTAAACATCCATTAACGCTTCGTAGTCCACGACCACTCTGTCACACGTTCATAGACCGCGCACAGACGTCACTGCAATTACAGCACATCTTGGAATGTGTTATGTTCAATCCAGTCACTCACTGATATACCTCGGATGTTTTGTACACAGACGCACTCTGTACTAACAGACAAGCATCATATTTGATTTCGTATGCGCCCTATAAACAGTTAGTTTCCCTTCATTGCTCTGACAGTGTTCGTTGTGGGCGTCCAGTTCCCGGTCCAACCTGGAATGACTGCGGAAAAACATGATGGAAAAACGATCGTGTACCTGAAAGGCTAGCTTCCGAATTACAATTACAGTTCACGGTTATTACATGCCACACAACACTACCATTAATGAAATTAACATGCACAAAATACAGTTATGCTAGCTAGTTACAGCGGAAATACGTTTGCAGCTCATTACACACACACAGATTAGAGAATTCCCACACTTCAACAACATGACGTTCGGCAAATGAAATCAAGAAATAATAATGTCACAAAGTATCAATTCATTATATACGCAAAAACACTGTTACAGACAAGAGCTGACAATAATAAACTGCGTAGGAATATGAACACGGTCCGTTACAAAAGTAACGATACTTTCAATTGCTGTGCTTTACGTACTAAACGCTACAAAACAGCTCGGTAAATAACCAGTTTTTTTCTAAAAAATAACATGAAACTATGGTGACAATGTAGTGTAAAAAAAGCTCGTTTGCGTTAAAACGTGCAACGATCACAACTCTAAAATTCGGTGATCGTCGTGGAATGAATATGCACATCATTAGTGAAGAACCAGAAATTCAAAAAGAATTACGGAATGACCTGGCAACTGGCACGGCAACAACATACATGCAAACATCACTAATTTAGTGTTGTACAAATCATAAATTTAAAACGGTTAAATGTAATTTACTACCATACGTCAAACAGTTGATACGTAGCATCTCTAATCCAGCCTTGCCATCTGGATTTCTATACGGCATAAAGACGTTAGTTAGGTCGCCAGACTATCCTCTATACTACTTGCAGAAAAACGATGCCACCTTAATAGAAAGCATCTGCATACAAACTCCAGAAAATAAGCTGGCAAACAATATGTACATTTGGTCACAGACTGAACACAAAGTACTGTATATTATCGATATATATGGTGAGATTTAAGCATATGCAACCCTGTTACATTAGATGGCTGTGTCACATTACAGCTGTGCTAACCAACAAAACACCACACAAGATTTCTACGCCAATAGAAGAGCACGTACACTGGACAAAATGCTACACAGATTTCAACAGAATTACTATTGTCACCGTTAACTGTAATCGGCGCAATGCCACATGCGCAATGCCGCACTGAATGGTGGCTTATCTCGGCTACACTCAGCGGATGAAGACGCTGTTTCGTGGCTGACCAGTTATGGTTCATGACACGCATACGAGAAGAAGAAGAAGCACAAAATGTTTAGTGTTCACTTCATACAGCGGCAGATTTCTCAAGCAAATTATAACACCATGGCAACAAACAGTCTGTCTAATCACTGTACTGGGTAACGTAGGACATAACGCATCAAACTGCAGTCGGTCATGGTTAGCGTTAGGTCCGTCGACATGTGCTGCAGTCTGATGCCATATGTCCAATTTGATCCAATGTGGCAACTGGACAGATCCCACCAGCAAAATGCCGCTTGACTAAATCAAGTAGAGTTTGTTACTGAAAGACAAAAAACAGTTTAAAAGAATATTTTCACAAGTCGGCACAATCTCTGACCTTCAGGCATAGTGTGACTGTCAGCATCATCAGTGTTCATTTGATGCCAATAATTAACCCTTATTAGCAATTTCCTTCCACACGTGCAGACCTCATTGCACTTATTATTATTGTTAAGAGGCTAGACTGAAACAGCGTGAACATGTAGAATGATGCTGACTGGGTCAACCACCGCATGCATGTGGAGGTACAAGACAGACAGCAGACTTGCTGAGATGGTGTCAACGAGGCATTACAAGTTTTGGCTCGTCACTAAAGGGTGCAAACTTTTAGAACAATGACAGAAGGAAAATCGAGGGGAAAACCGGCTAACGGAGACTCGGAAAATGACAAATAACGTGCATGTTAACACTGACCATAATATTACTATCCAGAAAAGCTGCTCGACCCAATGCCTCTGCCGGTCCTCCCAAATCTAACTTGACATTTACCCTTGACCTTTGCATCCGGGTTGTCACACGATGGGCATTTACCATAATATGTGCATTCTGGGCTTGGTGAAAATTCACTGGACGGTTAAAGATAACTCTCCAGAAGGGATTTTCGCGACCTATTTCGGCCGTGCATGACCTTGATCGTGACCTTCTGACCCCAAACGTCGATCGTTTCATGCAACTGCCAAGTCTTCTTCTTCTCGTATGCGTGTCATTAACCATAATTGGTCAGCCATGAAACAGCGTCTTCATCCGCAGAGTGTAGCCGAGATAAGCCGCCATTCAGTTTTGTCAGGGGACAGGATTCGACAATGTGAGACATCGTCTGGGTCTCGCCACAAAGACACAGATCAGCGTCTGTAAGTCGCCAAGTGAACCAGTCGTGCAATCTGCATCAAAATCGTCGGTTCATTCATTTTCAGACGAATGAGCATATGGCCTCGTAGTAAACATTATGCCTCGTGCGTGGCAGAGGCATAAAATGTGCAGCATAACGCATACAACTCAAGCACAAACGTTCACAACAAATGACATAAACAAACGCTTATTACAGGACGACCACTCTCCAGACAATGTGAAATTCCCTGCTGATTCCGTAACATTTCGCAGCACTCCTTCGCGGCACTCAGCATGTTAAGTGTTACTCATATCATGGCCATACTAGTGTTACTGTCAGTGGTGGGGGTAGGAATGCAACAGTATATGATCCAAAACCATATACTTAACATTAAGACTCCTACTAAATACCTGTATGGACACAAATATGCAGTTTACAATAAACAGTTTTAGGCAACTTTTCCCTGACAAGATTTTTTCGCTGACAACTCCCTGACATTTCCCCGATTTTCAGTAAAATCCCTGACATTTCCCTGATAGCTGTCAAATTCCCCGATATTTCCAGGTTTTCCAGACAAGTGGTCACCCTGTTATTAACCACACTGCTCACAGAATATATCTTGTGCCACTTTATCAAAACAAAAATATGAGAGAAAATTCTACACCATGTCAACGGTTATCTGCTGGTACTACAATTATTGATATTTCAGCTGTTACCATGACACTGGCGACTTCATTACATTTCCGGAATGTTTGCAACTTTATATGCAACAGCCGACATAGTGTACATGCCAGCAACATGCACATACAGAGTAGTTTTGCCTCCGCAACGCCGAATATACTGCTAATATTTGTCAGCTATTGTCTAAACTTCACAGGCAGTTGACAAGGATACAAACATTTTCTGTTACAAATAGCTCCGCTACAATACACTCTGAGAGGCTGTTTCTGTTTAAAGTCGTCTCGCGACAACTGCATTCTTCTTCTTCTCGTATGCGTGTCATTGACCATAATTGGTCAGCCACGAAACAGCGTCCTCATCCGCAGAGTGTAGCCGAGATAAGCCGCCATTCAGTTCTGTCAGGGGACAGGATTCGACAATGTGAGACAACTGCATTAAGACCTACAAACACTGTGTTAATGCTAGACACAAAAGACGGCAACTTTGCTGGCACAAAATCAAACACTACAGCGGTCACAGATGCATCGAAACCCACCGTAAATGTGAAGAGGAATGTAAAATAACCATCTGGACATACAACACTGATCCCTCCCCATATTGTTTATGCCTTGACATCAATCACACAAACACAACACACTGAGGTTCAAGTACGCCTTAACATTGCGCCTGCTAAATATTTCTGATTATCGAAAATACTTATTTCATTCATGCAAAAAAATTAGAAACGTGTTACGTAACATGGACCGAATATTATTTGTTTAAGTGTTTATCTAAAGGTTTAACGATAGAAGGACGGACAGTGATCCTGTTCTTTGTCGGTCAGTGTAACGCCTGGTCTCCATCAGTACAGTAAGGATTCGGCAACACAACGCACTGCACCGCATCTCGAGCATTTTCTGTTCCACAAGAATGTCGCAAAAAAAGTCGGTAACGCATGAACTTGCAGGAAGCAGATAGAACTGTGCTATATTTTTCTGCAAGTCTGCAAGTGCCGGCGGAATGCCGGTGGAATTGCGGAGCGGTGTGGTGCGTTATGCTACGGAATCGCTAAGTGTTGGTGGACACCAGGTGTAACCGAGCTGTTCGACTGTCGTCGTCAACAAGCGGACAAGCCTCTAGCAGTCATGGTGAGTTAGCCGCAGACCAACGAGCTTCGAAGTCTGCATAATTTACTGCCGCGAATTACCGACGATTCAGAGGTCACTCTCGCCGTACAGTGCCGTCGAAAACGACGTGTAGTCGAGTGCACCGGCCGGAGCATCGGGACCTCGGTACGGCATCATACGCTCGATGCAGTACTCGGCTTGGTCCGGAGGCAGCTCATGGCGCAGTATGTCAGCCGTGATGTAAGGCTGAAAAAATCCACATATTTCAGAATTTCAGAACACCGGATATTCTAATATCAGCTCATCACAAAATCATACAGCATCAAAGTCTGGTTAAGCAGTCAACATCATGTAAACACACACAGTAAGACATCTGCCTTGTTCCTACATATTCATGACTTAGCTGCTTGACCAACCACAGCATCTAACTGAATGGGCGATATTGTACAGCGATCACTTCCCAGTTGCAAAAAAACTCCCTACCTTCTCCACTGAACATCAACTTCAACATATTTCTCCAAAATACTAAATGCTGACGGTCATTAACTACAATCACACCTGACTGCAGTAATAACTTGTAATAGCATTACTAGATCTTTATGTTTATCCTGCAAAATAATTTCATGCTCATCCCAGAAATGACCTATATATGTATCAAGTGGGACACTCCATCCTGGACTTCCAGATTCTGCATTATAGCTGTCACCACATAATCAACAAGAAAATCTCTAGTATGTGAAACAGCAAGCGAACCTGCCCTGCAGAGATTAAGTAATTACAAATCCACTTGCTGGAGGGTGAACATTTGACCATAATTGGGACACACAGACAATGCACAGTGTGACGCCATGCAAAACAATACCCGCGGGCAGGTAGAACGGTGAGACAACGACGACGACGGTTACCTTGTCGCCAGCCAGGATGCGGAACGACTGCATGACCTGCTCCGCAGTGTCTGTGTCGGTCGACTCGCGTGTCATGAAGTCGAGGAAAGAGTCGAATGCGACGTAACCCATGCGGTTTGGGTCGACAGTTGCCATGATTCGCTGGAAGTCAGCATCGCCCTGTCACACGCACGACCCACCACCCGACTCTTTCTAATTCAGTACTCTATAGCAGGTAACCACGCAGCAGATAATCACGAGCATGAGCAAGGCTAAGAAGCACTGAATGGATTGTGTTGAGGGACAAGGGGGCATTTCCAATTGCCTCTCTCTCCTCTGGAATATGTAAAGACTAATCTGCTTCAATTGCAACATTTTGCTTCACACAAAAAGAGCCCAAATCATGCCACCAGACATGTTACACATGCGCAAAATATACCTTAAACGCATTTGTCACCAAGATCACACTGGGGAAGCTTACAGCGCTCTCCAGCTGGACCTAAGGGAAACTATGTCTGCAAACACTCCGTAACTATCTCAGATGCAACAACTGCATTTTTAGGCAATGAGAAATTTTCAATAAACTCCTCGTCGATACACAGACTCCTTTCCACCTGCATTTTGATTTAAACATGTACTGCATTGATGGTTTCTTCTGTTTTTATTCATCGTTACTGACTTCATCTTTTCCTTACCACCAACAAGTTCCGTAACGTTAACGTTGACATTACCTGCTTGTCGTCACGTATGTTGTATCCGAGTGAAATAAGGCAGGCTTTGAATTCTTGCGGCTCTAGTTTCTTGTTGCCTGACTTGTCGAAGTGTAGGAACGACTTGCGGAACTCTTCCAGCTGATCGTTGCTGATGCCTTTTGAGTCGCGTGTCAAAATCTATCAAGCACATATCGACCATCGATCTCAAATCAAATTAATTTTATTTGTTAAACATAAAGAAATATGCAATTACAGAGTAACAGAGAACGGCTGGTATGGAACGGCAACAAATTTAGCTCTAAAATCTGTCAGACAAAACATAAACATACACAAACAAATCGCAGGTTACAAAACGTGTTATATTATAAAAATACACCATGTAGAACCAAGATAGAGATCTAAAAGTTCCGTAACATCAACATTATAGCCACACCAACTGGTTCTTTCATCGTGCAAACAGTAAATGAATTGTGCAAGTTCAATAAACAACTCTAAACCAATGCATGACGTGTTGTGTATAGCTACGGCGTCGACTTGCGACGGAGAGATGGTGGGTGTGATGCGCAGCCATACCACTCTAAGTAATGACTCCAGGCAAACTGTTCTGTAACTAAGCACTATAATTGGGTAGTGGGTACTATGGCTGGGAAGTATGGCAACCGTCAGCCTGGCAGAAAGTAATGTCGATGTTGACATAAATTTATACAGCACATCGTCACAACGGCTACAATGACAGCCTCCAGCTGTGTTTATGACCAAGTCACCTCCCGCTGTGTTTATGACAAAGTCACCTGCAGCTGTGTTTATGACAAAGTCACCTCCCGCTGTGTTTATGACAAAGTCACCTCCAGCTGTGTTTATGACAAAGTCACCTCCCGCTGTGTTTATGACAAAGTCACCTGCAGCTGTGTTTATGACAAAGTCACCTCCCGCTGTGTTTATGACAAAGTCACCTGCAGCTGACTGCACGGTCCATAGACTTGGACGAGCTTTGGCCCAAATGATCATACAAAGCGTTAGAGTACATTTAACGTTTTGGAAATCAATGTTGAAACGTCACTTACACTAGACAGCGGAAGACAACCAGCAGTCATGTGATGCCCCTGCAGCAGCATCTGACTAATGGACTTGCCCACCCTGCGATTTTATTACCGCACGAGAATGGACCCATGTTGGCGCTGGGATAATAGATATGTCTGCACGGACGGCGTGCTGGCCTTGTGGGTATGGAACAGACATCTGGACACACAACGGGATGGACAAGACGTTTATTATCTATATGCCGTTTATTAATTTGCCGTGTTCTGCTGCTGCTTCTTCACAATGCTCAAGGTCTCACCATCACCAAGCATGCATCGTGGCTTAGTCTAGGCCTCCACAAGATGCCCATTTTCACGCCGCCATCAACAGTCATCCCTCTCCTGTAATCGGAAGCATTTTGTTAATGCACACTGGTCTACGTGTTCTACATCATCAACTATACGTGCCACTTTGCAGCAGCTCTGCCATGCTGCTATGTATACTAGTGACTGCCGTGCAGTGGTCGCACTAATGCTCGTATCTTCAACAGATTATCAACAGTTAAGCACAAAGAAAGAGCTGTTGAGACAGCAGCGGACGAAAATGTTAACCTGGTTGTCGATTTCATTGATGTTTCTACCGAATGACGATACCAGCTGTTCCCAGCCAACTCGCAAAGTCTACAGCAGAAACACGATCCGCTTAATCCCGCCACGAAAACGCAGCCACAAACTCACAAAACAAATCGTTACAAAATCTCAACAAATACAATGCATCTCTTTGCTCTTTTTACTGCTTACTGCAGTGCATGTGGAGATCAGTGACAGAAACTGACAGATATTAGAGAAAACATCATCGGCTGTCAACAATAAATGGATCAATGATAATCCATACGTCTGATTTCCTCTGTTTAAAAATTAACTGATTTACATTTTAATCAACAAATGCTAATGCTGCAACATTTTCTTTGTAGAGTGTCCCTGTAACACTTCACTTTGTAGAGTGTCCCTGTAACACTTCACTTTGTAGAGTGTCCCTGTAACACTTCACTTTGAAGAGTGTCCCTGTAACACTTCGCTTTGAAGAGTGTCCCTGTAACACTTCGCTTTGTAGAGTGTCCCTGTAACACTTCGCTTTGTACAGTGTCCCTGTAACACTTCACTTTGAAGAGTGTCCCTGTAACACTTCACTTTGTAGAGTGTCCCTGTAACACTTCACTTTGTAGAGTGTCCCTGTAACACTTCACTTTGAAGAGTGTCCCTGTAACACTTCGCTTTGTAGAGTGTCCCTGTAACACTTCGCTTTGTAGAGTGTCCCTGTAACACTTCACTTTGTAGAGTGTCCCTGTAACACTTCACTTTGTAGAGTGTCCCTGTAACACTTCGCTTTGAAGAGTGTCCCTGTAACACTTCACTTTGTAGAGTGTCCCTGTAACACTTCGCTTTGTAGAGTGTCCCTGTAACACTTCACTTTGTAGAGTGTCCCTGTAACACTTCACTTTGAAGAGTGTCCCTGTAACACTTCGCTTTGTA
>Ga0209339_1000842_pt1 | contig 12002 bp, 10 predicted proteins | sample OlaalgELextract3_FD_187376 | JGI IMG/M metagenome (GOLD analysis project Ga0209339, IMG submission 187376) | Olavius algarvensis symbiont microbial communities from Tuscany, Italy - Type A ELBA extract 3 (SPAdes) (version 2) | ecosystem: Host-associated > Annelida > Digestive system >... | reverse complement strand
ATACTAGAACTATTGCTACAGGGTGGCCCGAAAGTGGGACCACTTTGTTTAAATGCTCACATCTTTAAATAGGGTGACCACTCTCCAGACAATGTGAAATTCCCTGGCATTTCTCTGACGGTTCGCTGCACTTGGCATGTTAAGTGTTACTCATATCATGCATGTACTAGTACTAAATGCCTGTATGGATGCAAATATGCTGCATACAATAAACAGTTTTAGGCAACTTTTCCTTGACAAGATTTTTCCCCGACATCACTTCCCTGACTTTTAGTAAAATCCCTGACATTTCCCTGACAGCTGTCAAATTCTGTCCCTAACATTTCCAGGTTTTCCAGTCAAGTGGTCACCCTGTTTAAAACGACTTTTGGCACATATCAGGAGCGTTTTGTTCTGAATACATCTATCAACGTTATTTTCATCAATAACACAACGTAAAGTGGCGACACCTGCTGAATGAGAACCACTCAGGCGGTGCTTCATGTCATTGCATATTTCGCAAAATCATTCATCATTCTAAATGACACCCTTCAGCAGGACGTGCGTGCCTAGTATTTCATTGTAACCGTGTTTGTATATCGTAACGTTTCTGAGATAATCAGCGTCTAATCATCGGCTAATGACGTGACCTTGAAATATGGGTTACTGATCGTTCAAGGTCATTGAAAATGCCACCATTCGATAGATCATATACAACTATAGCTACTGGTCAGCAATTGTAAGTATAGTTCTATCTTGTATCATTTCCGAAATAAAGCGAGATATTAGTCGAAAATCGCGATTTTTCCTGTCCCCTGCATTCGGTGCCTCCGCTACGGGGTCGCCGTCGGAATATTACCATAACGTTTGGTATCAAAAAACTATGATAGTGTGGCTACCCGACGGTGAAAAAAGTTTTTGAGATATGTTTGGCCGCGTTTCGAGACAATACTGGTGTGTGACACAGACAGACATCTTGCAACAGCATAGTCCGCGCTACGCATATTCCTGAATTGCGCCAAAAACCGTACAATTTAACCGAAGTATTTTGAAGATGTGAGCAATATAAACAAAGTGGTTACCACTTTTTTGGGTCACTCGGCACCCACTACTGTTGTGGCAGGCTGCATTTCAGATAAGTTTTGTGCAGAACTTTAAATATCACTGAAAAAAATTAGAGACGACTGGTGACAAGGTGATCAGTGATTGCATAGCACATCGCCTCTGAAGTCACGACCGAAGGCGGGATAGAAATGCGATTATTATTATTATTATTAATACCGTCGATATGCACGATGTTGATTGTTGATGTATAAAACAATTCAGCAGTAATTTTAGTGCCAAATTCAGGAGTCGGCAAGAACACAAGAACCACACATTATACACATAAGCAACAACACAAATGCATTTGCACACTCTAACAGCTTAGAAAATTCAGAAAAAAAACCAGTAACCATGCAGAAAAGTGACGAATGGGTCCAGTGCAAACGCGTAACATAGGAATGGGCCGCAGGAAGTTGTGTAACAGGTGTTTTTAACGTAACTGGAGCCACGTTGTCTGTCATAAAGAAATGACGAGGAAATGTGATAATTATATTGTGGTTCAGTGACTGCATAGCTCTAATTGTTTTTAATCATTCTATATTGTACATTTTCTCCATGGGCTATGAGCCTGCTACTGAAATAAATTGAATTGAGTTTTCACATATCACGCTTCCAGTATAATTATGTTACTTTAAAAAAAAACAGCTGAAGACCGCCCATAGTCACTGAATGCCCCCACAGCAGCATCTATATAACGGACTTGCCCACCCTGCAGATTATTCCATTTTTGCATGGAAATAGACTTGCCTGCCTGCAAGACGACCCAATGTTAGCACAGGACAGCAGGACATACAAGGTGGAAACATAATGTTCCCATTCCAGACTATGCTGCGCACAGCTTGCAGGAGCATAAAAACAGCGTTAGGTAGTAACAGTACTAAACAGTGGTGTCATTGGTGTGATAAAGTGTTCGTACGTAAAACGAACACAGCCCTACTGTAGTAGTAATGTCTAATTACTGCACTTGATAAACTTCATTTTTACCACACGATGCTACGCATAGCGCGGACTATACTGTCGCAAGATGTCTGTCTGTCACATGCCAGTAATCTGTAAACGGCTAAATATATCCTCAAACTATTTTTAACCGTCAGATAGACACATCAGTCTAGTTTTTGCACACCAAACGGTATTGCAACAGTCTGTCGGAGACCCTCTAACCGTCGAATGCAAGCGAGGTATGCAAAAATCGTGATTTTCGGCCAGTATCTCGTTTTTCTCAGAAATGATACAACATAGACCCCCATGGAATGTGAATAGGGAACCGTACCCAAGCTTTCAAATGATATCACTTTGAATGACCCTGAGTGACCTCTAACCCAGATTTCAAGGTCACAATATTATTCAATACCAAATAACTCAAAAATGGTACAAGACAGAGCTATACTTACAGTGGCGAACCAACAGAATGTCGTATATGGTCTATAGAACGGCGCCATTTCCAATAACCTTAAACAACCCCAAACCCAGATTTGACAGTTACGCTATTCTGTGATGCTGAATGTCTCAGAAACGGTAGCCTACGAGATAGAGACATAGTTACAATAGAATATGATGGATTTCAAGGCTCATTTCAAATGACCTCGAGTGACTTGGTGAAATATTCTCCAACATAAAGCATCGTGTGGTCTCTCCACAACAGTTGAGCTTCCTGTCTTACCTACAGCAGTGAGAATTGCCAAAAATCACACAACGACATTCCAACACTTACAGAAAGGGATAATATCAGCAGGAGCTATCGTAATTAACGTCACAGACCATTCAGCTTCACAATCATCCACACCACAGCATGTGCACATCATGCAAACAACTGACATTGTGCGTGTTACAGCTTTATAACTACGAACGACACAAAATGTCAATGAAACATAAAATAACAAGGAATACAGACAATTTACGATTATAAAAAAATAACTAATGAATTGTATCAACAAATCACAGTCATTCATGCAACGAACTCACAGCCATTTGACAGAACACCTGAAAAATGAAAAATTATTTTGCAATAACGACAACTAATGTAACCGAAAAAAAGTTTAAAAAACATCATCTATCAACAATGCACTTCTGTTGTTAGTGGCCAAAATAACAAAACGCTCGGAAACTGCATCGTGCTATCTTCACAAATGCTTACACCGTAATCTGTGTAACTGCCATAAAATTTGACCAACATCATGTTACATACACATAGTGTTCAAATGAACTCCACATTGAATTTCCTTCTTGATTTTCTTTTCTATGCCTATGCCATGTTAGACTGGCCAAAGGAGGCATTATGTTCTCAGGTTGTCTTTTTGTTCATCCATTCATCTGTTTGTTCGTCTGTTACCGAATTTGTGCACACGATATTTTCAAAACGAATGAATCCATTATGATGCAAACTGGCACAAGTGGTCCACTGGGCAACGGCATGAAACGATCAACTTTGGCAGTCAGGATATCAACAGTCAAGGTCACACGAGGCCAAAACAGATCACCAAAATCCATTTTCTCGAGATTTGTCAACAACTATCCCACAGATTGTAACCAATCCTGGCAGGTACATATTATTGTAAATGGTACAATCACCAAACACTTCGGACATGGCATGTTATCTCTTACAAAAGTGATAAGCTTCAGAGGTCAAGCCAGTCAAATACCAGTCAAGAGATCTCAATGAATGAATGCAATCTTAACATAGCACTGTTGGCCACACATCAGTCATGTCTACAATTAGGGCACACATCTTCTGGTTATCTAGTATACATATTCGACCTAAGTGCTGTGCTATTAAAAGTGCTGTTAAAAGTGCTGTGCCAGTAAAAGTGGAAGTTACTATCTGCTATTACTAATTAAGAAAGGGAGTCATGTTTTATGCTACAGTGCAGAACATTAAATTTCGGACAGTTAGTAAGTAAGTAAATGATTTATAAAGCGCCGACATCTATAAAGGCACACATCAATTACTAGTTTTTTTTACTGATTACTGCTTTGTTGAATGTTAGTAACAAGCAACACACTACACAATTTCCTACTTATTAAAACGTTTTACATTCAATGAAACAACTACAAAGAGTACGGGCTAAGTAAAAAAAAACAAAAACATGTTTCACATGTTATACAACACAATGTAATTATTACGGCAATGTTACAGGTTGAAATTTATTACCACCCTACTTATGACTGAAGGGTGGGTATTGCTTTGAAGCATGTTATTCTGTGGGTCTGTCCATCTGTCTCAAAAAATGGTCCAATTTACTTCATGTATAAACCAAAATGTTATGTGGTGGTCCCTCTACTGCCCTGTTACATTTCAGAGGTCGAAAGGTAAAAGCTGAAGGTCAAGGACGCAAAACAATCGTTTTTTGCCTGTAACTCTGTTGCAAATAGTCCAAAATGTTCCAATTCCAGCACAGGTATGACCGCTATGCCCCAAACTGCAGATTTTCTTGTTTTTTTTGTAAATATCAACGCTATACTTCATAATTCTGAACACAAAGACGTAAGAATTAGATGGGTGTCGTGTGAAATTGAAGTATAAGCCATTTTGTGACTAGTGAGGAGCTGAGGCAAAGTCTGGGAATCTTAGTGTTTGCAATGCAGTATAACAGTGAGAAACAGCACAGTAACGTTTCACTGGCTGCCTAGTTTGATGGCCCACCCAGGTGTCCACAAGGGAGAGCCATGATCCCACCACACATTTCCATCTCACTTAGTGCAACAATCAATGCAGCTAATGGAATAATCAGAGCTGTATGATTATATGGCACAGCACAACACTGAACTGTGACAAAATGTTGCAATTCAGTACTGAATGCTGAACACAATTAACTGCTAAATCATACAGAACTAAAAGGAATTGAAAATTATGTGTTACTGTATGGTGAAATGTAATGCTGACATGTCGTGCACAAAATGTGAATGTTATCTATGACATTTCACAGCAACAGCTCACTGTAGACAAAATGTCACTAACACGGAATCCAATTACACTTCTATTCAACAGGATCATTGCAAAAACATCCACAAAACAAGTTTGTCATTTGTGTAAACAATTTTGTTCTGCAACTGCAACAGCTTTTCATAAATAACAATAATCATAATAATAATAACGGATTTGTATAGCACCTTTAGCTCCGAAGATACAGAGGCGCTAGATGCAGCACAGGAGGACTAAGTGAGTTTGAACAGATGGGTTTTTTTGTATCAGTTACTTCATTATCAATGCAAAAACAGTTATGACTAGATGGAGTTACAATATTGCTGTTTATCAATGTACACAAACACATTCACTACTGACAACCAAAATCAGCATTCATGTAACAACAGCACAAACAGCTGAACGTATGCAGCCTCCATAAGAAATAAATAAAAACAACATTTACAATTGCAAATAAAACGGTCAACGTACAGGAGGCATAACATCCACTCTCATTCACAACAAGCAAAATAACAAGATACACTCTAGTACAATCGATAGGCACCGACAGATTTAACATCAACGGTTTGTTTTTAGTTTGTTTTTTCATTTAAACTTTCTGTTTGATTCCGTGTAATGGACTAAGCTGGCGACCCGTCAGTTTTTGACTGCATGTTAAATACACAATATCGTATCATACTGTATCGTAAAAACTAGCAAGATTTCACAGCTTAGAGACTTACATCATACAGTTACCAACAAGAAATGAAATGTCAACGTATGATCAGCAGTTTGTGGTATTCTGGGTTTCAAAGACGTAGCTAGTGAAATCGACTGGGACCGACCTTTGAGCTTGCACTAATGCTGGCAGAAGAAACTGCTACATTGTTCAATGTCAAACCATTTGCGAGCTGGTCTGGCTTGCTAGTGTTTATATGACTTCTCGATGCAACCGGCGCTGAACCACGACTGCGCGGCGCTGGCAAACGAGATTGCATTCGCGACGAAAAAGCTGCGGATGGTAGACCTGATGCAGCTGGCAGCAGTTCAGATTTTGATGCACCTGAAGCGGTGCTGAACTGGCAGCTCATACTCCCATGGACAGCCGTGTTAGCAGTCACTTGAGCCAACTGAGGTAGAAACACATTCGTCAGCTGCTCTTCCTCCTCACAAATCACATCACCGGTAGTTTTGCCATCCACATTTACGTCCGGGCTAACACAGCCAACAAACGTATCATCTAGATTACCAGAATCAACTGAAGGATGTGTACTGTGGTAGTCAAACATACTGCCCACACATTCTGTTGAATCACTGCTCGAAAACCGCGAAATTTGCCGACGACATGCGTGGCTTGACTCTACGCTGCAGTTTGTAAACACACTTCCTTCGGTGACACTGGGAAGGTGAACTGGTGCACTGTCTGCCGTTTCAATATTTTCTCTTGGCAGATTGACTGAAACTCTCTCAGCCAGCAAAAGTCGATGATTGTCAGACTGGTGACTGACTGATTGACAAGGCTTTCTGTAGCAGCACAACCACAAACCACAGAGACAACTGCAAAAAATCTCACAGAGTTTACTGAAGTTACACTTGATGGTTTAAGTAATTTTTCAGTTGTGTAAAATATTCAGTTACATTATAACTATTATGTAAATGTAAAATAATACACTCTTCAACAAAGGCCTGTGTGAAGAGATGGGTTTTCAACCCAGCTCTAAACTGTCCACGACTAATGGATGATGAGTGGAGTGAAGCTGTGATGAAAGTGCCTTCCAGACGGTTGGGGCTGCAACGTGGAAACTCCGTCAGCCGAGCTGTGTTCTTGTTGAAGGGACAAGCACGTCGTGGCGTTCTGCCGAACGATGATTTGCCCAACCAGAAATGCCGGTAACTGGGATGCAGACGTTGTTGAAGTAGGCAGGACAATGCTCATGGACACAGTCAAACGCAGAGAGTGCTATCTTGAACTGTATTCGCTGTGGCACTGGGAGCCAATGAAGCACGTCGCGAAGAGCCAGCGTGATGTGTTCGTATCTGCCAGCACCAATGACCAGACAGGCGGCAGCGTTCAGGAACATCTGAAGTCGACGAATGACTTGTGAAGAGATGCCATACAGAACGCTGTTGCAGTAATCAACTCGACTGGCGATGCATGCAGCAGCCAGGGTTCGCCGAGCATCTGTTGGTAGTGATCGCTGGATGCTGCATAACTGCCGCAGCTGATAAAAGCCGCTGCAGACGACGTTCCAGACGTGTGCCTCCATGGTCAGCTGACTGTCAATAAGCATGCCGATATCACAAACTGTGTCTGTCGGTTGTAACAGCTGAATCTTTCACGCGATACTCCACGTGGAGGACTGTGAATTATTTGTCAGAATCAGAACCTGAAGTGGTGTCGCTATGACCTTCGATAGTTGCTGTCACGTGCCTAGCCAGATAATTGTGTTCTGCTGATTATACTGTAAAGCCATAACTTTTTTGACGTGGGATACAGACAGTCTCGGGTTAAATAGTAAACCAACTTAAAGCCAACATGTTTCATTTCACAGCAATAATGAAAAACAGCAGCACACATGTGAAAATCAAAATAACATCAACAACTGTTTTAAGAGCACACAAGAATTCTATGCTGAAAACATACAAAATCAGAAAATCAGTGTTTTACCCTATAGTTTTAAGTCTAGCAAGAGGCAAAGAGCCAAAAGATAAGGTCATTGAAACATACCGCTACCGGGTATGTGATTGTGTTCTGCTGATTATGACTGTGCACTGAATATTATACTGGGATGACGGACGGGAAAAATATTAAACCTATATTATAAGACAGAACATTTTTCACAAAGATAGCCCAAAAACCAAATTAAGCTGAGAACTAAAATGGAAACAGTCTGTTACTTGAACACTATGATGAATGTAACAATAGGTAGAATTTTTTGCCGCTCCACGCTATGCACAAGTGCAGCCTATGCCACCGTGCAGTGTCTGTCTGTCCGTCCATCTGTCATGTTCGTGTATTCTGTCGAAACGAATAAACATATCTTCAAAATTTTTCACCATCAGGTAGCCAAAGTGTTTTAATGTTTCCATACCAAACGTTATGGTAATATTCCAACAGAAACCTCCTAACTGGGGCAAAAATTGCAATTTTAGACCAATAGCTGGCTTTGATATCGATCGATGCTGGACCATCAAGCATTATAACATTTTGACAGCGGAGTATAGGTTACAGCATTTGTTGATTGTGGGAGATTGACAACAAAACGCTACGTATCAGTGAATCTTGTTTATGACAGAAAGCATCGACATTACAACGAAGACAGCAGAACAGAATTTAATTGTATGCATTGGAAAATCTGGAGCCAAAGTAATTAATAATAAAAGACTGCGCTCGAGTTATTGTAATGTTGAAGCTAACCACTGATCGACATGAAGCATCGCACGGCCTCTCTGCGACAGCACAGCTTCTTGTTAAAATCAAATTTAAGAAAACTGGTATATTTAGGTCAAGCACTGGCTTTAGTGCTGCTGCTTACAACACCAACACACAGACAGAAGTTAGAATGGTAAGCACACGCACTGGAGGTGTGAAGACGGGCCAGACGCCGAAGCCAGATTATTAACAACATGCAGCTGGGCCTAACAACAGCAAACACAACAAACGTAAAACACATATTAACGAAAAGGCATTCCTGAAGGCATCGCAAGCATTGCACATCGCTCGGCACATAGCAAAAACCTGATGCAGAACACAAATGCATCTTCTCATCAGCTATTTATTCCACAACATAACCTATCATTTGGATCTTGTGCTTTCCGATTTTTATCTCCATAGATCTAGAACTCAATTCTTCTCCGCATTTGTGAATCCCAGTCACTTCCTGCTTTAAATGCCATCTGAAAACTAACTATTTTCAGTGAGCTTATCTCACCCCTAGCAACCCAACCTCCAATGCGCCCTGATTCTTTAATAGACTACAGCAGTACAATTCTTTCACTTACTTACTTACTTATATCTGCTGCATAAACCACATCCAATTTTTATAACAGAAGGACCATTACTTTCTAGAATTATGTCTGTGCACGAACTCCAGCCAAGCTACAACGGCATACCGACCTGGATATTACAATTACAGGTATACTGCAGACTTTTATTTCACCCACTTATATGGAATTTCTAGTGTTACAGTTACGATGTATTACATCTGACAATCAAAACGCTGCAAAAGTGGCACAAAACCTAGAATATCACAAACTTTAAACAACAGTCCAAGTAAGAGATTAACTCTGGAACACAAACAACATAGTGGCCTCAATATACAACGTATAACTGCCAGCAGTTAGTATAGAACATCACATTCAAGACGTGTGGTGCCACCACACTTCACAGGCCGTTCAAAGTTACGGACAAACAACAATTTAACATTTTGTTGTCCCAGTAAACTGGATTTTTGTAAAATGCGGCCAAGATTTAATGGCATGATCTCAGAACCATTGCTTATCTGCAAGTTATGCGATGATGACTGTAAACGTTTTCATGTAATATTGCCAACAAATGAAGAAACACAGAACATCAAAAAGAACACCCCACCGGCCGTGTCAATGGGCGAGGTAATAACGTTTAACATGCAAGAACAATAGCGACATAACAACAAACATGCTACGAATAATCTTGAAATGCATCGAAAACCGAAATCCTGTTAAACAGCAGCAGCTTTGACAAAGGTAAGATATACCATCTGCTGACGTAGTAGCTCAATTGTTCGGTTCTTTTCATCAACCGTGTGATTCAATGACGAAACTTTCTCTGACAGACGTGTGTTTTCCTAAAAACACATACTAAATCAGCACAATAGCTTAAGAAATGCAATTGTGTCTGCAGTCACACAGCCCATTGACAGGCTGCTGTTGGTAAAACTCCAACTCGAAGAACCTAGGTACAGCATGAAGAGTGTGGTCATTTGCTCCTAATCTTGACGGCATGCCATGAGTAGATTACATATTACCACAATGATGAGACAAACAGCTTAAACCATTCAGCATACAGGTAACAGATGCCACTGGATGGATGTGCTGAAAACATAAAATTTCACTCAACAGGCTTAAGCGTATTACAACATCATAGAGTTCGCTGTGTGAACAGATGTAATGCACAGATGTAACAGAGGTTCAAAACTGTTGGTGTAAATACTGACAAAAATGCTGATATATTTAAATACATAGGCACAGCCTATACAACGTTCAGTTTGTTGTGTAAACCATGAAAAGTATTCACAGTGTAAATTCTATTAATCAGACTCAGAGAAAGGCTGTACAATGCAATGTTCTAAACACGTTAATGCTAACTTTTTGTTCGAATAGAGCATGAATTAATGTAATTCATCACAATGTTATCAACACACCTTAAAATATGCTAATGTCTGAATAGTTTAATACATTATAACATAACAGTAGTCCCTATGGCTGACACAATACACAAGCATGCAAGGCATGTGTATATTTACACATTATTGATATTATTGTAATATTGTAACCCCGTCTAGTCATAACTGTTTTTGCATTGATAATGAAGTAACTGATACAAAAAAGCCATCTGTTCAAACTCACTTAGTCCTCCTGTGTTGCATCTAGCGCCTGTGTATATGAAATTAGTGAGCAGTGACAACAAATAAACACTACAGCGCTCTCTGTAGAGATGCTTACCCATGCCAAACATGCTAATTCTAGCCATAACCTTGACCTTCAAAATGAATGGAGCTGTAGGGGTCACCAAATAGTAACTATCTATCAAGTTTGGTCAAAATATCCTCAGTCGTTTCATGTATAAAGTACAAACAGACAAACAGAGCCTACCCATGCCTCGACCTCTGCTCGCCTCGGTAATTAACTTGCATGTCGTGTAACAACAATTACAAATACTTTGCTATTGCAATCAAAGCATACAGTACAGATAACACACCTAACTGCCAAAAACATTAATTTCACCACCAAGCCACTTTCGACAAATTATCAATTCTGACTCATTTGTCAGTGAAATGTCAGTCGGCAATGAGCAGGTGATAAAGTAAAGATTACGAGCAAACGAGACCTGCTGCAGTGTGCTGATAGTTGCCAGCTGCTGGACACACATGGTGCACTGTGACTGATTGTGATCACCGCTTGAATCCACGTCCTATACGCACAAACACAAAAAAACATCTTTGCAAACATCACTCTGTCTCATAAAAAAAACGGATCACTACGATTAATATGACATAACTTCACCAGTTCAAAACATTTACTAATTATTTTTAGTAGCGAGAGACGTCATTCAATTATTCTCAATTGACTATGGTGAAAAGTTTCTAAATTGGCTTAGAACCAGGTGTGCGGTTTCCATAACAACACTGACTTGACACACCCGAACAGCACATGTCTACACTGACTTAGAACAACGTATTATCGACAAGGCAATAAACGACTGTGAGCCTGCAACAGAGTGTACCAATAAAATATTTGCCTTTTTATATGCATATGATCGTTTTGTGTTATGACTTGCTTGTTTGAGTGTGCCATCATGGAAGTCGAGACAAACTTCTGTGACGATGACGTGACGTACAAACCTGTTGAAGAAGGACTTGCTGCAGGTGAAGCAGACTGGTCCTGTAGCTGTCCATCTCCGACATGAACTGACGGTGCACGGTCCGCTCCAGCACGACCACATCATTCCGACCAACGTCTGTCAAAAGCGGCCGTTGCTCCGGACGATCGGCAGCCGCGGCGGGAACAGAACTAGACACAGGACGCAACAGACGACGTAACAGCTTCGCCACGAAAAACCCGTTCAGACACATTGCGCAAGTTCTAAAACTGCAGCGAAATATTATATTAACTAGCCTCACGAACGCGTACGGAAAACTTCTGCACGAGAACAATATCAACCGTTGGTCTGGCGAGATCTCTGCAACTGCGACGACGGTTTATAACTGGACTATTGCAACTGCAGAACCACTACATCGACTGGCGGCTGACAGAGACACAG
>Ga0209339_1000841_pt1 | contig 12002 bp, 11 predicted proteins | sample OlaalgELextract3_FD_187376 | JGI IMG/M metagenome (GOLD analysis project Ga0209339, IMG submission 187376) | Olavius algarvensis symbiont microbial communities from Tuscany, Italy - Type A ELBA extract 3 (SPAdes) (version 2) | ecosystem: Host-associated > Annelida > Digestive system >... | reverse complement strand
ATTAGCCCAAACTATTGCACAATACTGCAAATACGGTAGAATAAGGGTGTTATAGATATTTAAAAGAATGCTTTGAGGTAGGCGATACTTTAGCTTATTCAAAATGCCACATGTTTTACTAATCTTTCCTATGATAGTTTCCACGTGATCTGACCAGGTTAAATGCTCATCCAAATATACACCCAGAAACTTGGCAGACGGTACTTATTTTATAGGCATACCATTTAATTAATATTTGATTTACCAGCTTATTATGATCATAACATTTTTATGGCTCACGATAAAAAACAAAATCTGTTTTATTTACGTTTAAGGGCAGTTTATTAACTTGAAACCATTGACTGATAAGTTGTAGCTCGTAATTAATATTGCAAATAAGGTTATTTAAATTCTGATCAGCCACAAAAATATTAGTGTCATCTGCGAATAGGATTAGGGCTAAATGGAAGATTTTGGCAACATGACAAATGTCATTTATGTATATTAAGAATAACAACGGTCCAAGAATTGAGCCTTGAGGGACTCCACGCATGATGGGGAGACGGGAGGATGAATGTCCATTAAAATGTACATACTGCCATACTGGAGACGATTGGAAAGATAAGATTTAAACCATTCATAGGCTACTCCACGAATACCATAGTAATATAACTTATTAAGTAATATATTATGGTTTAAGGTTTCAAAAGCTTTTGAAAGATCTACAAAAACTCCAGTTGAAAATTGGTTATTTTTCATTGCTTTGTTTATTTTATCAGTCATTTCTAGAACAGCCATAGATGTTGAACAACGATTACTACGGAAGCCAAATTGGCAGTCATTCAAAATGCAGAGCTTCTCGACGTATTTGGATAATCTATTATAGACCAGTTTCTCATAGATTTTTGAGAAACTGGGTAAAACAGAGATTGGTCTATAATTATTAATGTCAGTTTTATCCCCATTTTTATAAATATGGCATACCTTAGCAATTTTATAACATATTGGGAACAAAACCGGTTGTAAAAGAGAGATTAATAATTTTAGCCAGATATGGAGCTGTGTGTAATATAGAAAATTTCATAATATCAACTGGGATATCATCATATCCTGCACTTGTTTTTGATTTAAATCGGTTCACAGTATTGATAATTTCAGATGCCGTTGTTTCATAAAGTACAAAGGAGTCCCTAAAATCACCTGTTAAGTAAGAGAGCGGGTTACGTTATAAGTTGGGTATTTTACCGACAAGGGTAACGTTGCATCAGGCTCCCATTGTAAGTACAGCTTTATCTTTTACCATTTTTGAGTTATTATACGCCGAAAAATATCTGGACCTTGAAGTGTAGATCAAGAGTCACTCACTTGACGAATTTATGCACGATCTGTAGCCTATATCGCTAAAATCTACAGACCTGGAACTATCTTCTTGCCGCAGATATTATGGGTTCATCTTCATCATCGCTTCTACACAGCGAGCTCCACAAAAACTATAGCATGAGGTGTTGCATTACGATTGTTCAGGGGCATGCAACGTTATTGAAAATATCTCCAATCTAAAGCCAGTTTGCGACTTCTTCTTGATCTTCTATTGTATGTGTATATTGTATCATTTCGGTGAAATAACGATATATCCAGCTCAATCTTGTTTGACGCCTTCACAAGGGTGATCTTGTGAGTCAAGGGTGAGCCTACGATATGAAAGTTGGTAGAAAAATCTATATAGAGTCCCTGCGCTACGCGAAGGCAAAAACCGCACGATAGTACGGTCGCTAGTTTTGAATCGTTGCCTAAATACAAAAGCCAAAAACTTGTTGAAAATATTTCAATGCAGTCTATGCTTAGTTGCTTTGATCTAAATTGCTTACTTAGGTTTACATTCATGCCGACTGCGTAGTTCACTAAAATAATCAGCGTTGTTAACGAGGGATGAGTGAGTGAGAATGGTTTAACTTCCCACATAACACATAACAGGTCATGTTTTGCAGGCAGTTGATTGCACTGTCATTCAAATCAAATCAAATCAAACCAACTTTATTTCAGTCGACAAGGCCCATAGTTATTATTAATAAGACCTGAGGTAATAGCACCAGGACCTGACTTGCAGTAATCACTGAATCAGATGAATCGAAAAAATCAACTTTCATTGATGGAACATCTGACTAGTTTATGCTGTATTTTGCTGTTTTGTAACTCACTTAACCCAAAAACGTTTTAATGTAATATTACTGTTATACAAAAAGTAACTATTTTGAGTGCACTCCTTACTTTTTGAGTTAAAAATGTCAGGACTTCAACTTTTGGTCAGTAACATTATTACTCTGCTTTGAATAAGTCTGACAGATCTGCATACTTTTAGAAATATCCACAGTAACCTATCTTTTTCTTCAAAAATAAAATTCAGCAGATCAGGTGACTTGCACACCGGTTGATCAGTGAATTCATTATTACCTGGACAGTTCTGTTGAAGTCATAGTGATAGACGCCAGGCTGTGTCTCGACGTTTTCTGGCCTGACCCCGGTAGCTGTAACTGACAACGCTGACCCGCTGGACTGCCAAAATAATAGTCGACACCAGTGCACTGAAGATTGTTTTCACAAGCTAGGTAGTATGCCGCGAGATTTACTGCAGAGTTCGGTTGAGCGTTTTGTACGTTTGTGTTGCTTTAAGCTGTCCAACAATATAAACAGCTTCCTGGTCATCAAAATTATATTCATTTGTCATTCTGTACACAATATATGTTACTGACATAAACGAAACAATAAAACGATTAATAATTTGTAAATCAATCAAAGGTGCCGAAAAGCCAATCAGTGAAGCTCTGCATAAGGTCATCACCAATGTGTGGTCCACAGGAAGAGTTCCAGCTTAATGGAAAGAAGGCATTATCGTCTCACTCTACAAGGGCAAAGGACCCCAGTCTGAGTGCAGTAGCTACAGGCCGATTTCACTTTTGTCTGTATCGGGAAAAGTATTTGCACATTATCCTTCTGGCGCGCATTAAGCCTCTACTTGACAAGTGCCGCAGACCTCAATAGTTTTGTTTTACTGCGGGGCGGTCTACTATGGATGCCTTTTAGCATTGAGATTGTTGGCAGAGTTACACCGAAATTTTAATAGACACTTCCACGTGGCATATATTGATATAAAGTCAGCATTTGATTCAGTAGATAAGGGTAGCTCTATGAAAAGCACTACGAGGATCTGGCATGCCACCATTCCTTCTCCAACTCATACGTGACTTGCATACAGGAACAACTGCTCGGGTTCGAACTCCTCAAACGTCATTCATTATTTGGTCACATCTGTCGCCTACCGGAAAACACACCTGCTTCGCAGGCACTGCAACTGTCAATAGAAGCCCACACCAGCACTCCTCCCGCAGCCGACTGGAAGCGCCCGCCGGGTCGTCCACGAAGAAATTGGGTGCAACAAGTGGAAGAATACATTGGCCGATCTGTTGGTGCTGCCCGGATCGCGGGCCAGGATCGTTCGATGTGGAGGACACTACGACCCTTAGCTGGTCAAGCGCAGCAGTGAGTGAGTGAGTGAGTTCTGTCCTGGGTATACGTTTTTATCGCGCGTCAGCACACTGACGCGCGATATTGATATAGCAATTATGTCCATCTGTCTGTCTGTTCGTCCGTCCGAGACATTCCGGTATTAGATGAAAACGGCTTAACATATTGTCATAGTTTTTACACCATACGGTAGCGCAATCATTCTAGTTTTATCGGCATAAAACATATTCAGGAAATTCCGACGGGGTCACCCTCTGCGGAAGCGCTAAATACAGGTGGGGTACAAAAATTTCGCGATTTTCTACCAATAAGTCGCTATATCTCGCAGACAATACAAGATAGCGCCATAGTTACCATAGAAGGCGAATAGGAACTCGTATGCGATCTATCAAATGGTGCCATTTCCAGTCACTTTGAACGAACCCTAACCCTGTTTTCAACGTCACAAGACTCTTTGATGCTAAAATAACGGCTACAGATACGGCCATAGTTACTATAGAAGGCGAATAGGAAACCGCACCCAAGCTTTCCAATGGCATCAGAGTGACCTTTAAACCAGATTTCAAGGTCACGATATTATTCAACGTCATATAACTCGCAAATGGTACAAGATAGAGTTACAATGGCAGACTAATAGAAAGTCATACATGGTCTATCGAACCGCGCCATTTTCAATGACCTTGAATGACCACATACCCAGATTTCAAGGTCAGTCCATTCTTTGACGCTGAGTATCTCCGAAATGGCTAAAGATACGGCTATAGTTACTATGGAAGGCGAATAGGAAACCGTACCCAAACTTTCAAATGGTACCATTTTCATTGACTTTGAGCTCACATTTCAAGTCACAATAATATTCGACGCCAAATAACTCGACTACTAGTAAGTCGTGTAATATCTATTCAATGGTTCGTTTCCAATGACCTTGAGTGACCCTTAACTTAGATCACTGGGTAATTAGGCCTATAGATGCCCTCGACGTATTGTGTGCGCAGCTTACGCGCGATGTGTTTGCGATAGCTAAGATCTTGTTTCCATTCTCCGCATCACGCTCAGCTCGAAGCCCTGGACGGACTTTAACTGTTTATGGCATAAAACACTAAATGACGAGTTCTCACCCAATAATGTGCTTTTTGGGGATTTTGATGACGACCCACAATTTTAAGGGGGTCAAACCCTCAAAACTCTCCCAAAAGCGGGCGTGGTTAGGTACTTTCCAGCCAAACTGGCAAAAGCATAAAATTACAGGATTAGGTGTTCGACACGTACAAATTAACCAGTAAGTTCAACACGTCTTACTGCATGATATCGATATCCAATGACAGCGAAACTTCCATTTGTTTTTGATTGCCTCTTTGAGGTCCTGTAGATTTGCAAACTTAAGTCGTCGACCTTCGCGCACCAAATCCTGCAAATCCCAAATGCAGTAATCTAAAGGAGTAAGATCTGGAGAATATGATGCCCATTCATCAGCAGCAATGAAGTCCGGAGTGTTTTGTCGTAGAAACTGTTGCGTTACTTTTGCGCGGTGTCTTGCAAGAATTCAAAGTCATTGCCCGAATAAAGTCGACGGCATTCATGCAGTAAGGAAGAGTTCAACAGATCAATGTAACAGTTCTGGTCGACTTTTGTTTTCTCCGGATTAATGAAAAAGACATCAGTTTTTCCACTCCCAGAAACTCCGACGCTTACCATCAGCTCTTTTGAGAATCAAGATCGCGAATTATAGTACAGCCGCTCTGGTGAGATGTCACTTTTTGATAAATTGATTTTAGGAGTGTGCCTACTTCATCCAGCATTTCTCGCTGACATCTTGAGTGACGTCATTTGCGTGACAAGCAACTATATCCAATGCCAAAGCAATTTTGCCTACGCTTACTACATGTGTCTTTTCTAAAGCAGAAATCGGGGACGTTTTATTGTGTACAGAATGACAAATAAATGTTATTGTGACGACCAGGTGGCTGCAACAGTTGGACCGCTGATAAGAACACAAACGTACAAAACGCTCAACCGAACTCTGCAGTAAATCTCGTGATGTGCTACATAGCTTGTGAAAACAATCTTCAGTGCACTGGTGTCGACTATTATTTTGGCAGTCCAGCGGGTCAGCGTTGCCGGTTACAGCTACCGGGGTCAGGCCAGAAAAACGTCGGGACACAGCCTGGCGTCTATCACTATGACTTCAACAGAAACTGTCCAGGTAATAATGAATTCACTGATCAGCTGTCGAATTGTTTTTCTATTTTCTGAAGAAAAAGATTACTGTGGATATTTCTAAAAGTATGCAGATCTGTCAGACTTATTCAAAGCAGCGTAATAATGTTACTGGCCAAAACTTAAAGTCCTGACATTTTTAACTCAAAAAGTAAGGAGTGCACTCAAAATAGTTACTTTTTGTATAAAAGTAAAATTACATTAAAACGTTTTTGGGTTAAGTGAGTTACAAAACAGCAAAATACAGTATGAACTAGTCAGATGTTCCATCGACGAAAGTTGATTTTTTCGATTCATCTGATTCAGTGATTACTGCAAGTCAGGTCCTGGTGCTATTACCTCAGGTCTTATTAATAACTATGGGCCTTGTCGCCTGAAATAAAGTTGATTTGATTTGATTTGATTTGAACGACAGTGCAATCAACTGCATGCAAAACATGACCTGTTATGTGTTATGTGGGAAGTTAAACCATTCTCACTCATTCATCCCTCGTTAACAACACTGCCTATTGTAGTGAACCACGCAGTAGCCTATGCCTGAATGTAGACCTAAGTAAGCAATTTCGATCAAAGCAACTAAGCATAGACCTAGTTGCATTGAAATATTTTCAACAAGTTTTGGCTTTTGTATTTAGGCAACGATTCAAAACTAGCGACCGTACTATCGTGCGGTTTTTGCCTTCGCGTAGCGCAGGGACTCTATAGACTTTCTACCAACTTTCGTATCGTAGGCCAAGGGATCACCCTTGTGAAGGCGTCAAACAAGACTGAGATGGATATATCGTTATTTCACCGAAATGATAGAATATACACATATAGTTACAATGGAAGACCAAGAAAAAGTGGCATACAGGCTTGATTGGTAATATCTTCGATAACATTGCATGCCCCTGAACAATCGTTATGCAACATCTCATGCTATAGTTCTGGGTCTGTAGATTTTAGCGATATAGGCTACAGATCGTGCGTAAATTCGTCGAGTGAGTGCCTCTTCGTCTACACTTCAAGGTCCAGGTATTTTTCGGCGTCTAATAACTCAAAAATGGTAAAAGATAAAGCTATAGGCTACTTACAACGGCAGACTGATATTAAATAGCGCATGATCTATTAAATGGTGCCATTTTCAATGATCTTGAGTGACCTTCACCCTGATTTTAAATGCAGTTCGTTATTATTCGACGTTGAATACCTCAGAAACGATACCAGAAGATACATGGTTACTGCCCTTGTAATGGTTTCGCAAATATGTTATGGCGCGTTAGAAATTGTCGGATCTCAGATCTACTATACTGCAGACCACTAATAGAGATGATATGTGGCCCATGAAACTGTGTGATCGCCGGTGATCTTGAGTGACCTTTGAAGCAAGCAAGCAAGCAAGCATCTTTATTTGTCCATAATGCATAGGCCTAATTTGCATGGTATGCATAAATTATAATGATGACAAACATAGGGACAAACTGCCAGAAAAGCCCCATGTTGCCTGTCATTTTTGCTGGCCGCTTTACAACAAAAAAAGAAAAGGTCAATTTAGGAACTATAAACTGTTTTATTGTATATAGCCCATATCAAATACACAACATAATATGTATTATTTCTTTTCATTTCATTTATTTAAATCAGGCAACAGTGGCCCGTAGAACAATGAAATAACAGAGACATAGTGCAGAAACAGCAAACACAGAACGTTAGCTACAATTTTTTTTAAAAACACATACAAAGTATTTATACCTACTATTATTCTCCTCCTCGTTATTTTGATTATATGTCATCATCATTAGGATTCCAGTCGATAGTGAAAGATGGTATTGTTTACAACGTGTTTGTGACTGTCTGTTCGTGTGTCTCAACAAACCAAAAACTGCTTCAGGAGTCCCGTTTCGTATTATGACCACCACACTGGACCATTATAAGTATTTGCGAGTATTTTGGCAATAGGTCTACTTGTTTTTTCACTAAGGCAGCACAGTGTAGGGACCTGTGGCGTTACGGCTTGTGTGATACAGGCACGCCGAACTCGGCGATTCTATTTTTTTTTTAAATTTTGGATGGTGCTGTAGACAATTCTGGCAAGCCACCAATATTCAAGCGCAAGTTAATATCATTATTGTCATTTGTAAAGCGCAAAATTAGAATAAATACACCAAATGCGCTAAATATAGCATGTCTTATCGTATCGTATCGTACGGTTCGTACCGTGTGCCGTTTTTGTAAATCCAGACATTTAGTCGATTTCTAAACTGACCTTCCGTTGTACACAGTTTGCAACAGAATACAACTAATTGTCAGTGTCTGTATATAGTGTGCACATATACATGGACTCCACGCTTAAACACCAACTATGACTGTCCGGCTGCGGGGCAGCAGTGTGAAGTGATCGCCACAGCGACTCGCGAGGACTGTGAGGCATCCTGCGTCGGTGACTCGCGATGTACCGGATACGATTGGAATCCTAACGATGCACTGGGTCAAAGGTGCAAGCTGACTGGACCGTGGTCGACGACGATGAACAGCGGAACCGCATTTGGTTCCACTCACTATGATTTGGTCAGAAATTTTGGAGGTAATATCATCGATTCACGACATTTGCAAATTATTTTTGCTATAGAGCGAGACCTTATTCAGCTCTCAATAACTGACTACGTTAAAAAGGTTTTACATTACAAAACGCCGCAACGACGACCCTCAAAGCCTGCCAGACAGCGTGTGACAGCGATTCACAGTGTAACGCGATCGACCGAGTTGGTATCGCGGGACACGGTTCACACTGTTGGCTGAGTGGACCTTGGTCTGGTCCAAGGAACATCGAAGGCATCACTCACTGAGTGTGACTTTGATAGAAACTGTCTAGGTAATAAAGATGACAAAATTTGCCAATTTTAACTATAGTCTCAGCAAAAAACTACACAGATTTCGCATCCGTGAAGAAAAACATAGACGGTTACTGTAGGATTTATTGCAGGCCCTGCTTTAAGCCTTACGTTCTCGGCAGCCAGCGGTGCTCATCGACAAACGACCAGTCACATTTCGAGAATTCGTGAGTGTTGTGGTTTTAAAATTGTTTAAAATTCGTGTTTTAACACATTTCTAAAATTCGTAAAAATTGCACGGGAAATTTTGGTAAATTTCAAGACCGTATACAAATTATAAGATTAATTATGAAATGTTCAGAAATACATTAAACGTGGTAAGACAACAATCTATTGAGCGAGTGGACCGCTGAATCATACAACTAAAACTAATGCTAGTTTTTGAGACGAACTTCCGTAAGTCGTAGATTCTCCTAGCTCAGACCCTAACCCTTGAAATCCCCAAAAACTCTACATTAGCATACATCCGTATCATCCATGGTTACTCCATTAGACACGAGGACATGCTGCTATTGGCTGCAGACCAGACGCCGCTTGATGAGCGCCATCTGATACAGCCAGCTACATCTCTTGTAAGGATATATTAAGTCATTACCATCGTGTGACAGACGGACATCGAGACAAACTGGTTAGCTATATAAAGACGCACTGTGCATTAGCTGTGCTAGACTAAACGCGTCAAAAACTCGCTCGCAGTTCATGTCGAGCTCATATGTGTTTTTGTGCTTCAAATAAGTTTGATTTGATTTGATGATCATTTCGTTTGCACAGGCACAGGCCCGTGCACCAGCAGGAACACATGGAGGTAAAACGTTCTGACTAATAAACTTCTGATTTTAGCATATAGCAACGTTAACGATACAGCAAAGTTTATTTGTTTTAGCGTTATCTGCAATCAGTGCGAGGGCGTATTAGTCAATATTTTTGTGCCATACGTCTACTATTGACAAGCTTGATTTTGTTTACGCCTTATTGCTCGTGTTGGAGCGTAGGCCACAGGCCACTTGTCTCCATCCAGCTGTTTTGTGCTGTCGCATCCTTCTTCCTGCAACTGTACCTGCCGTCATCTCCAGAAACAAAATTTATTGGCACACCTTTATCATACCGATTAGTAGATTACCATATTACCTGTCACGAAACGTAGCCATTCTAGGCGTCTTAGACCCGGGGGCATTTTTGCAAACCGTACCACGTCCTAGTTCATGCATAATGCATGAGCGTGTTGCAGCCCCGTGATCGCATGGAAATAGAGAATTCATACGGTCAACATATACGAATAATCACGGAAATTGACGTTAACTAAATAAGTGGCAATAATACAATGAAAAATGACTTAGAAAACGAAGTAAATAAAACAAGATAAAAAGTTATAATACCATCACGGGATTCGAACTCACGACTACGGCATAACGCCGGAACATCTAGCCACAAAGCTATGTGGGCAGTTGGTGATAGCGGTCTAAAGGTGCAATATAAACTAGCGCATGTTACGCACACACCCTCTTAATACAGGCGCATGCGTAGACCAACCAATCACGGGGCTGCCACACGCGCATGCATTATCCATGAACTAGGCCGTGGTATGGTTTGTAAATAAGCGACCCGGGGCCATGATTACACTGCCGGTCATATCCAAACCACCCTTTTCCAATGTGTTCACAAAACATCCCCGTTTGTTTTCTTGCATAGCTTCTGTAGCAACAAACTCATCAGTAGATGAGGTAGGCGAACGTTACTGCCTGAACCACGCCATCGTTGTAAAACTTAACCACCCCTATACTCAATTTCACCGTAACTATCGCGTATCTCATGGACAAATCGCCACTTTTTCGGCGCCAGCGGGGCGCATCGTGACTTTTTGTTTATTGCACCTTATAAATACTCTTATTTGTTTACTTACTTATTGATCAGTTTCTTGTTGATAACTATCTGTGGCAGTTCTGTGGAATAAACTCCAAACCACGTAGTAGGAAAAGTTTCTATTACAAGGCCTAACTATAGAATGCTGTAAAGATACTCAAATGACAGCTTGCGACTACATCGATTTTACATTTTATCAACTTTTTATATTTTTATTAATCCATTCAGCTGTTTAGCTGAAAATGCATCCAATAAACTTTTCTTCTTGTTGTTGTTAATTTACGTGTCTTGTAGAAACACGGATAACCATGAACAGCCGAAGAGACATTGGGAGTCGCATACAGCAACTGCTGACAACTATCTTTCATACTGTATCTCAAGGTTTTATTTTTCGCGAAATATTATACTTACAAAAGTAATCATTAACATCAATGACGGTGCCAGTAAATGTCATCCAACTCATTACAGCACAGACTATGTCTACAGTCTGTCTTAAGAAACCCGATCCCTCGAACATTCTCGAAATAACTACAACAAATCTCGTTCAGTATCGACATTTACGGTGGACAGAATCGACACTAGAATCTTCACTTAATAGAGCGTGCTCTTTTGCGAAATGTTTAAAACAGAGACGCACATGAGGATTTTACCGTGTCAGCCAGCGCTGAGGCTAATGGCGCATTGTGACGTTTTTATTACTGTGCCTTATAAATAAAGTAAATTAAAGTAAACCTGGATTTGTATAGCGCATCGTCGCGAACACGCCTCTAATGGACTACCGCTACTGTTACTTACTTACTTGCTTACTTACTTAATGCGTGGTATTCTCAGCTTAGCGTCGGCCATGCAGAGTTCGGTCATTTCACTTGGGGGGACATTAACAGTAAATACAACATCGCAAGTAGCAGAAAACTTAACTTTTATAACAATAAATATGTTTAATCAAAGCGTGACCTTACGCGCTTACATGAGTCTTCTCAATAACTGTGTTAGCGACTGCTAGCTGTGATCCTCGGGATACACTGGCATGACTTTGTCTGATGATGATGAGCTGTGACTGCTAATCCTATAACTGTCACTGATCTTCTGTTTTTAGTACGTTTCATGAGAAACTATGTGTAATTGAGTGAAGATTAAATTGCTATAAATCTTTAGACCAAAAATTACTAATAAAGGCTGCATTAGTCGGAATTATTTGAAAATGTAGGCCCCCTATCTGGCGTCAGGTTTTTAATTTTAGATGCAATGTGTTGAATTACTTGATACGAATTTAATGAACAATGTACTTACCAGGAGAAGGACCAGGACCAGGAGCAGGCCCAGGACCAGGACCAGGAGCAGGAGTTGTGCAGACGAACTGCACTGTTTGACTGACACGGCTGCCGAGATCACTGTAGTCTGCAGCTTGAACGTACCGGTTGGAAGGGGCCACCTGGCTCAAACAGGCGGTGTTCACATTCGCCGTCACACCGACGCCGACAATGAGCACTCCGCTGTTTCTTACGCTAGTAGCCTCCGTGGTGATCGCGGCAGTGCACGTCAGTTCGTCAGCAA
>Ga0209339_1000840_pt1 | contig 12005 bp, 6 predicted proteins | sample OlaalgELextract3_FD_187376 | JGI IMG/M metagenome (GOLD analysis project Ga0209339, IMG submission 187376) | Olavius algarvensis symbiont microbial communities from Tuscany, Italy - Type A ELBA extract 3 (SPAdes) (version 2) | ecosystem: Host-associated > Annelida > Digestive system >... | reverse complement strand
GTCAATATGGACTGTTCTTGGAGCAACTCCAGTTCCAATATTTTGGATCTTCGTTTTATGCCAGTTTGTGTGGAGACCCATAACGCCTGCTGATGCCTCAAAATTTCGAAAAACATAGTCCCATTTTGTTGGATCATCAGTAAAAAGGACTGCGTCATCAGCGTAGTTGATGTCGGTGAGATGGAAGTTGCCAACATCGACTGTCTGTCAGAGGACAGGATTCACAACGTGGGACATCGTCTGGTCTCTCTGCGAGGACACAGATCAGTGTCTGTAAATTGCCATTTCCTTCTGCAGGCACCACAGTGTCCCTGTTCCGTGCGAAAATGGTTAAGCAGAGACCACTCTTGCCGAGGGAGGTCGAAACCCGGTTGCCGGATTGTGGGGTCGCACACTAGGTGGGATTTAACCCCAACTCCCATTTAATGCTACAAGCAACTTACAATGCATAACAAAAACTACTGACAGATTTCTTTGAAAATTTGACGTGCCTCCTATCACTTTTATATTCACTAAATGTGGAGCTCACGGCAAGCAAAGTAGTAGATAAAATGGTCGTTACTTAAACTATTGTCATGGACTTTGATCACTGTCATCAACATCACACCACACTTCTAACCATAATATTTGTTTAAATGACAAATTTTCTATGCTTATCACACCTTAAGTTAGGTAAATGAAGCTCTCTCCTAGAAACAGTTCTCCGAACTAGAGTCTCGAGAAGCATAAACCAGTTAAACAACAAAAACACGAAGCAGTAGTAGTAATAGTATCAGCAACAGTTATTCAACAAGCAGTGTGGCAGCCGGGTTCGGCCGACATGGTATGCCCCCGCTCGTCTATAACCCTGACCTCTGACCGTTTGACCTTGAAACTGGTGTGCGAGTCGCATCTAATGTCGGGAACCTTCATTCCAAATTTGGGCACGCTGGGCCTTTGGGTTCTCGAATTATTCACTATGTACACGATGGAACGGACAGACAGACAGACAGATGGACAAAAGCAATGCTGACTGCCCCCTTCTCTACGGCTGGGCGCATAATAACCCAAAAAGCCATGCCAACACCAATAGTAGAGCTTTAGTACAACACATACAGTATGTTATAGCAACATCTGCAGCAATGACACTAACTGTAAACATATCACAATATGTTGGTGACAACGTGATGTTGTAGACAACAACAGTGACGTTGAACGTATTTGTGATGGAAATGCTGTGTGTTGTGTTGCCGGGAGAACTGTCCTTCATATCTCCCGTGTAGAACAGCATCTGGCTGCCATCATATACCAAAGACCTTCAACAGAACAAAACGAGAAGATTCGGCATCAGTGAACACGAGCGCTGCATGTTGCACTGACATAAGAATTTATAACGTATTAGCTGATCAAAACCAGGTCAAAAGATACATTGTTAATCCGATGCAATACATCACAACACGCATCCCTTTCAATTCTTCATCACCTGTTACAGGAATCTCCTTAGGTTTTATACAATTTCAGTTTTGTTCATTTATTCTCTGTATTACTGACTCAATAAAGTCAGCTTCATACTGCACACTGTGTCATAATATTCTATATTATTCATTCATCTGTGTTTTATGATAATGCACATTTTCAACTTAAGGAATGCAATTCCTCGCATATCACTGATACAATTCTCGCAACTAAGCTTTGACCTCGAGGTGCCTGAAGAATGTAAAGTTTTAATGAAAACATACTGAAGGGATGGGTGTTCCAGCTGTAAGACAGAACTTCATCCAGAGCATTACAGCAACTGTGGCCGAAAGCAACTCCTGACACTAACAACAACTCCCACAGATCTCAGTGGGAAGAACAGAACCCAGAGCGGCCGGCTCAGAGTTCATCAGCTTAACTATTGAGCCACAAGTGCTACCTTATCTTAAAATCAGTATCCTAGATTTAGTCTTTGTCCTGAAAAATGGTCATGTTAACAACGTAGATGGACATAGTACATCCTAAAAATCAAAACATCACCACAGCACATACATCTTGCATCCAGCCTATGCTCTGGTGTAGTTAATATACTAAGTATTTACATGTATTAAGTTCAGTATTATCTTAATAACACACGAGCATTAGTCGTCATTTATTACTACGCAGTACGCACTAATACCATTTTTACTATCAGACTGCAAATTAGCAAGTCAGCAACACTAGCAGCACTATTTTCTGCACTATAGTGATAACACTCAATTTATCACTACACTGCAGAAAATAGTACTCAATTTAGTGACAATACTCATTTTAACCCTTTAATCGCCACATTAAAACCGCAGAGCAATGGACCACCATATATCATTACAGTGATTGGTACACTGGCCGTTGATGGGCAGGCTGTTACATTTGGTACAGCGAAGAGGGGACTGGATGGGGTCGCAGCCCGCCCAGGCCCCTCCTCACTGTACCAAATGTAACAGCTCACCCATCAACGGCCAGTGTACCAACTTCGTATTATTCGATGTAGTACTATAATTGCCTTTGGAGTCTAAAGGGTTAAATAACAACTATAACACTATTATGACTGAAATTATCTGACTCACCCATGTAGTACTGAAGCCTGATATGGTATTATCAGCTTGTGCAGCGAGTTTTTTGACTTTATGACAATTTTACCACTGCATTGTTTCATCGTTACAACTTTGGATGCTGCATGCAATAAAATAACACAAATTATATCACATATGTATGTAAACAAACATGCACCTGTTCATGCACAGTATATTTCACCACAATAACAAGAGGTCAAAGTAATTCGACAAAAAGCGCCACACGGGGGGCCCATTCCCCGGTTAGGGGTCACCCCAGGGGGTCAAAAGTTGTACCATTAAATTCCTGGGGTAGGGTTTCCTATTAGTGTTCCATAGTAACTATAGGCCTAGGATGCACCGTTTGGCCACAGTGCACGCGCGTGACAACCAACCAACTACCAACGACGTCACGACACAATAAGCGCCTCTTTTACAAACATAAAGGCGTTTAATAATACGTAACACTGTAGAATTATAACTCTCACAGGGTCAGAGTATGACCGAATCTCAGGCGCGCACAATATGAGACAATCCACAATACGCAGTACAGTTGACGGACATAAAAGTACAGTATAGTATGGTAGGGTTTAACGTCCCACTTGACACATTACAGTCATTTTGGGGACGATTTTATGGATCACATGACCCAACCAACAGTGTCATAGCAGCACTGAAGGACAATGGTTAGTCAACGAGGTCGAAGGCCAATCCCGACAGGAACAGCTTATTAAAGGGCGAAGTAAAGAATGTAACCAAAAAAAAAATATATATATATGTAGCACCATTAAGATCGAAGATACAGAGGCGCTCGAAAGATAGAGAGCTAATCCACGCAAGATCAAAGCCTGATCCAGTCAACTGACCCATAAAAACTGCTCGTAACATTGTGCACCATTATAATGGTACACAATACTGTAGCATAAAGACAGTCTTCTTAATATTCCCCTTCCTCTAGACCAACATCACATCTCAGATGTGGCCACATAGAAGTAAAGAGGGAAGTAGACATACAAAATATATGCCCACAAACTTACATACATAAAGTTATTTCATATAGGCCTAAGTTAATATACTCAATGAAATAAAATTTGCATTTGTCAAGTTGATTTGTTGGGTTTAATGGCTGTTTCAACATATGTAGGTTGTAAAGTGCCCGTAGTAGGTTAAATGCTCTGATTTTGGACAGAAAGTCAAAAGTATTACATTTCGGGCAATAATTAAGATTTATGCATAGTTTTAATATTTTTATGCCTCCACAGCCTGCACAGCATAGTCTGCAGTGGAGGCATAAAGTTTCAGCATGTTCCGTTCTCTCCTGTTGTCAATCTCAGCCAACATGGACCCACCTATAGGCTGGGAGAGTCCATTACATACATGCACCTGTCAAGGCATCAAATGACTGTGACTGGTCTTTAGCTCTCTAGTTTCTTATGTTTTAATGTTCAAAACTTGTGGCTGGCATATTGCATTTAACAGAAATTTTAAAACACAACAGATCAGCAAAAGATGCTGGTCAATTTACTGCAACAATGATAATAAGCACCCACTTGGGGTGGATCATCTGTCCCAACTGGGCTAAGTTTAAGTCCCCCGCGTGGTGCAGGAACCAAAATTCAGAATTCCGCTTCCTAGAAATCTGCAGCCAAACCGACATTTAGCAGTTTTTTCGTCTCTGTAAATATTCATTGGTTGTTTACTTACAACCAAAGCATACGACCGGACTAAGATCAATGCAGGGGCCGAAATTCAAAATTCTGCTTCCTAGAAGTTCTGTCCCGAGACCCACAGACCACACACGCCAAGTTGCATCGACGTCAGCCCAGCGCTCTCGGGAGCCTTAGGGTTTTAAAAATGAGGACACCACACAAACGGATGCACAGATGGATATTTAACCGCTTTTACTAGTCATCGGGAGAGATGACTAACAAATACACACTCACATACATAAATCTTAACAAGTAATCAATTAAACTCGATGCAGTTACCAGTGAAAGAAATGGAGGCAATGGATGTCGGCTGAAAGATATCAGGTTTAATCTGCATGGGCCTGAACTCGATATGAACAGCTGGATTTGGTGGCTGTAACGTAATGTTCTGTGACATAATTCGAGCACAATCATTAGTTTTCAGAGTGCCGCTGACAAACACCATTATCAAATAAAAAAAACATTTACAAAAGTGTTAATATAAAGTTGAAACTGGCAACATAAATCAAAATTATATTACACTTGCTTTATGCGCATGTGTTACTCTGATGCTACAATTAAGAAAACAAACTGCATCATTAGCATCATCACAATTTAGAAAAATACTAAAGTGTACTAAAACTGTCAACATTTGGACACTGCACTGTGCTGGTTAGCTTAAGCTAAGATCGCTGTCATTAAATTTAGGCACAAATACGTACTATAATAAGGATTTCTTACTATCAGTAACAACACACTATACAGTCAAACCTCATTAGCTCGCCCCTCCCCCCCCGGTTAGCTCGCCAAACTCGCATCTCACCATGGCAAGGCCTTGGATGGATTTCCTGCCATGCATTTTACCCCGATAAGCCGCCACCCTCGCCTGGCTGTGTAATTCGACCTGGATTACTCGCCATAATGCATGCTGCCCAATGCTCACAATACTAACAGCATGACATGACGGCCGCTCAGGTACTGCCACTGCCGCTGCTGATGACTCCTCTCACCAGTCTCCCCCACTTCAGGGAAACCGGCGTTCAGCGTGAGTCATTAACGGGTTCAAGTTGTTGAACGGACATCAGTCACACCTAAAGCAGTGTTACTGACATCCCCAGCAGATGGTGGCCAGTGCATGCACGGGAGACGGGGGAAGGAGGCGGGGGAAGAAGCACAGGAGAATGATCCGCTGGACGACGAAAGCGACGAGTGAGCCGATGCGTGTCTCACACATGCAGGCATCAAATGCAGTTGACGTGTTGATGAAATACTTCGAACAGATTGACTTTGCCACAGCTGACAACATGCATCAGACCGCAGTCACTACATGCGTTTTGGCTCCAAGAAGCCAAAAAATGATCTCTGACTTCTTCCATCCTAGCATTATTAACTAACTACTAGATTATACGCGGCTTTGCCGCGCGCGGCTTTGCCGCGAAAGCCGCGGGCTCGCAAGGCCGCGGCTATGCCGCGTGGCCTTGGCTCGCAAGGCACGTACGTACCACGATTAATATAGAGATGACTCGTTATGACAATGTAACTTCAAAATGTTTACGCTGATGTTGTCTGAACAATAGCATGACTTGTCTGTCGGGTGCTTAGCTGCGTGTTGTTTTCCCGTTAACCCGCCACCTCGCTTCTCGCCACAATTTGACGACGGACCAATGGTGGCGAGCTAACGAGGTTTGGTGTATTATGGTATCAAACTTCCAAAAATACTGACGAAAACAAAACTTACTACTATCTGTATAGGCTTTATGCCAGAATTAATGATGTTGAGCCGAAGTACTGAAGGATCATCCATTGTGCGCAATAAACCAAAATCTAGCATCTCCAGCAGCGAAAATATGCCGGGTACTGCATAAAAGTTACACACACAAACATCGTATCTACTAGACCCCGCATACTTGGTTCTCTGCACTTCACGCCATTACTTTACAACATGCAGCACATCTTACAGACAGAACGATTCTAGTATAATGCAGAGTGATGCACGGTTTCTTTGCGATGGCCTGAAGAACTAATATTACACACTAGCAGTGTACAGACAGCACGCCATCAACAATTTCTTACCAGCCAATGGTAGTACCTATTTTCATTAAAATCTTCAGTCGTCACACTCACTCTACTGCTACATGCAAGTCATAAATATAAACATCTACGACGAAATCTTTCCGACAAGTCCTTGCCTTCATGCTTACACTGTTCCAAGTACTTGGTATCTCCACTGTTCCCGAAGGGAGAGATAAGCAGCTTTTGCACTTGTTTTGAAAACCATGCATTTCAAACCAAAACCAAGTTGCCTGTAGTGCCTCAACTTTTGTGCCATTTCTGTTCTCCCTACTAGTGATTTGCATTACATCCAGTCCACTGATGTGGTAACTGAGTGCAACTGTGTCACAATGATCTCACTTAGTATTATGAGTCCAGCACAAAGGACGCAGTTACGAAATGCAACAGCCTTTTATGCAGCATGATGTAGTCCAATTATTTCTTAAAATTTCAATAAATTTCTATTAATGCAAAACTTACACCACACTAACACGGGGGCTGATGGTCCGGATACTGAGAAACATTATGTACTACTAGGAATCTATCTGCATACGCTAACACTTACTTGCATCAAAACCACATGAAAATAACACTTTGACACGGAAAGAACTAACAAATTTACTGACCCGACGTTACTTCAACCTCTACAGGAACAATCAGCATTTGCTGTTTGTTTTCTTTGTTCGTTCGGATTCGAATGAATGCTGTATGGTTGCTTTCCACTCGACCGATAAAGCTTGCCCTCATGATCGCTTTCGTCTCAAACGGCCGAATTTCCTGTCATCATATTAAGAGAAATTTCACTGAAAGTATTCAGTGATTCGGAATTCTTTCACAAAATAAGACATAATAGTATGTTCTACTTCATAGTTACACAAACTTTCACATGTATAAAAAGAAAAAATTAACGAACCAGCAACTGTGCAAAGTTACAAGCTTAAACATTACTTGAAATTAACTCAGAAAAGTAAAAACAGATATCCAGTTCTTATAATAGAATAAATCCAAATTAATTGCAAAACTAAAACTTTGTGAAGTATTCAAATTACAAATAACTGGGATATTAGGCAAAGTATGTGCAACAACAAATACTGACCCATAATTCCCGTGATGCTTCCCTTTCTCCAGTCGGCAACTCCAGGTGGAGGTCACCGCCACTGGTGTAAATTTCTTCCACCTGAACAGTTAAACAACACTGGCTGAAATCAACGAAGTCAAATCCGGCAAAACAAGTGCATCAGCAAGATGCATACCTGCCACTGTACTCCTGATATATGGGCTGGGGGCAGTTAAAATTACGCACAGCATCCTATCCTCATTCTTTACCTGCCAGATACACGAAAATCACCAAAAGCAGCTCAAGTCCGAGTGCCGTGCAAAATTTTCTATCAATAGGTTTAGTAGATTGCAGGATATCTGTTGTATCAGTACAGTGACACTCCCAAGATTTTTCACCACTCCCGGAGGCATCATTCCCTCGATCCCCTCAATGAATACACTGCTGGAACTGCAACTAAAGTTTCACCTCGGTGACTGCATACACATACCGATATGTGGAAATGTTTTTAAGTTACAAGCATGTATGTACTAGTACCCTGCCAAACACACAAAATTAAGGTGTTCTTCGTTGTGTACTGGGGAAATCCCCACTGGCCGTTCCAGGTAAGTGCAATAGTGGGTGGTTGAGGAGGCATGCATCTGTGAGTATGCCAAATTGTATTGTCATGCATTCAGCGGTTCAAAAGGTAAAGGAGGGCCATACTCCGAAGCGTAGGGGTGTGCTTATCTCGGTTTCATAGGCCGTTGAGCCAATAAGTGGATAAACTACTATTGCCTGTGACACGTGGCCAGTGCAACGCCAGACCTACAGTTCCCTTCCCAGCCTAAGCCGGTACACAGTGGGATGGTCAAGCTGAGTTGACCTGGGTGGCTGGTTACATACCGAGATAGTTTACCCGCCTAAAGATGCTCACCCGTCCAGGCACTAACCAGGCTCAGCAACCTCTACACTGATTGACACCAATGCGTTACCACTAAGCTAAACTGCCAACCAGTGTTTTAGGAGACACTAATTAGCCAATTCTTAAACATGCTTGAAAAAAAGCAGTTCTAATGGTTTCAACTTGCCCTTATGGGACTGTACACCCTTAGAGTCAGAGGGTTAGAAGTTGCTTCAATGGCTGCCATTTTTGACGTGCAACATTTCCGTCACTGATTGTATGCAACTGTCATGAACCATTTAAAAGTTATAAAGTTTTGAAGTTCACTATCATCCTTTGTGGAACACCCCTTGCGACAACTGCCCCAAACCTTACATTTCTTGAAAGCTCTCTTTGCACTGACCTTAAATCTCAATTGACATGAAATGCTCCCTTAAACTAATTGCAGTCGCATCGGTTCCCAAGAGGTGGAAAATTGTCCATCTCAGCCCTTTCTTGGCCCTGCATTTTGTGGTCTGGAGAGATACTGCTCCCAAATTATCAAAAAACGCATGGGAATATATGCCTGTACACCGTGCCAAATTTAACACTGAGCAGTTGCTCTGCTACACTCACAATACAGACAGCAGAAAAAAGCAACTAACCTACAAACACGAAACAGTACTCACAAGCACCTGGATTATAAATCACCATCACTACACGAATATTACTACACAAGTTTCAGCAACGTTCACTTAGAATTGAAAAGCAAAATATAAATAATACAGACATTTCATGATATTTGCAAATACTGCAGTCTACCGATGAAACTGTGACTGTCAATCATTAAGTGGATAACAGAAACAGTGCATTTAGCTTTACTTTTCTCAGCTAATAATGCAAGACAGTAAGTTTTACACAGCAGCAGGTACGGCATACCTGCAGAGCAGTACCATGAGGATTGTACATGCTTATCACAGGTGAATAACTACTGTTGACTGGAACTTTAGCACCAAGAAATGGCCGGATCCTATAGGGATTTTGGACGCCGACACCCGACACCTGACAAACGCAGAACAAGCCAGGTACACGGTTAACAAATCTGCCATTAATTCACCATTGCTAAATTTAGCCGCTATATTTAGCCAATAGTCATTAGCGATAGCAACCGATCATTTATTCACTATTATGTTTCTATGGTAACCAATGAACATGGCGTACAGCCACAAGGAACATGTTTATCATGAAATGTTTATGTTGATGCAACTGCAATCACTAACTAGAAATCAATATGCATCATCTCCGAGGCAATGCCATAATGGCAGGCACCTTGAGTGATTTTTTTTACAAAATTAAGCTCAGGGGAGGGTGTCCAAGGTCCGTAGCCTCACGCCAAACTTCACGATTGTGGCTTTAAAATGTGGGCTTACAGGTGCCAAAATTGATATTTTTTGGTATAAATTTGCCCCAAAGGGCCAAAGGGGTATATCCCCTTAAGCGATTTCTACAAAATTTGGCATGGGAGCAACTCCCAAGCCTGCACCCTCTTGCCAAATTTAACTACTGTGCAGAAATTGGTAATTTTTGGTATAATTTGCCCAAAAGGGATATACCCCTTAAGCGATTTTTACATTATTTGGCTTGGGGGCGTACAACTCAGGTCTGCAACTCAGGTCCCAGGTCTGCACCCTCATACCAAATTTAACTGTTCTGGCTTTAAAAATGTGGGCCTACTGCCCCAAAATCGCGAAAAATCGCAATTTTTGGTATAAATTTACCCGTATGGGAAACTTTTGGGGGTCCACAAAAAAGTTGAATATAGGTGCACAACTACAAACCTTCCTCTATGCAATGACACCATAACTGTTTTGAAAATTACACTGCTTCATAGCGTTTCCGTTATCTCAAACTTTGTAATTCCAAAGCGTGACAAAAAATCAAACAAAAAACATCACATTTTTTTCATCTACAGCCAAGTGCGACCCACGATCCCCATCATAGTTGGCATGGTGATAGAGGAGGTCTGTCTAATTTTTGCACCCCCTAACTTTTTTGATTTGATCCATAGTTTTGCCACTAGGGGCAATTGAAAATTTGAGGGAAAATGCCCCCACCGCAGGCAAATGCTTATATCTTGGTTGTTTGTCCCCTGAAAGCGACCAAACTAAAAACTTAAAAGCTACCTATAGACACGTACAAATGCTGAGAATTTCATAAAAATACTGAAAACGAGTTGCCCCTGAGGGGCAAATTTATGGCCAAAATTCGAAATTTTGACAGTTTTGGGGGCTGCATTCCCACATTTCTTCCCTGACAAATGTAACATTTAGCACAGGGCCTGTGATCCGCTCCCCCATGCCAAATTTCATGTTTATTGGGGCGAAATGTCGCTCCTGTGGGCGAAAAACCTATTTTTGGAGCACTGAGTAAAAACAATACCGGCATGGCTGCACTTTGCGCAGGCCTGCCGGAGTGCCGGTAATAAGAATTCACACAGCTACTGAAAGAAAATAACAAATTACAATATAAACGTAGCATGGAGTTTTGTTGCCAATTTAGATGCAAATGGAGCTCAGAAGTTGTGGACACAAATTCTACCTATCCCAATAGCCAAGCCCCGCCTTTCCAACCTACACTTGTACCTGCTCTTCACTAAGATGCTGAAGTGGCTAAAGGACCGCCAATAGGCTACTGTCTTCACCACAAGCTACTCCCTTCATGGGACGAGGCATAACAGATCTCTTTTACAACCTTAGGACTTCCTCTAATTCTGCAACTGTGACAAGCAGGTTGGCTGGAGTTTAACAGCATTTTCAACATGCACCGTGTTTGCAATAAAACATCCCTTTTATCTTCTTACATTACTTCAAGAAATATTAACAAATTTTAACAAAAATTTTAGCTAACACCGCTGAGAAAAAGCTGATTCTATGTCTAAAAATTTGCCTATTTCTTAAATATTAACAAATTTTAACAAAAATTTTAGCTAACACCGCTGAGAAAAAGCTGATTCTATGTCTAAAAATTTGCCTATTTGTTAAATATTCTTTACCAACAGCAACGTAAACTGGACGCCATCACAGCAGTTTTGAAACAATGGGATTCATCGTTGAAGGTAAACATTTCATTAAGTGGTTGTGAGTGAAAAATGTAAAGCAAAATGCTTTGTGAGATGTTTCCTGACAGATGATGAAATTTTGGTGGGCTAAGAACACTTATCAAAGAAAATGACAGCCACTGCAGCATAGTCCCACGTTAGCACAGTGGTCAGCCACATACTAGCCAGTGCCCGTAACTGTGAATATCGACAAAGCTGAGGATGTCGCACTGATTTTTAAAAATGTCTTTTGCCCATGAAGACTTCATCCTCTGCCAGGAAACATCTTTCAGAAGTGCTTTGCTCTATACTTTTCACTCCCAACTATTTAATTAAATGTTATCTTCAATGGTAAATCCCATAGCTGTCAGCAAAGAATACTTATATTTTTGATGCACAGAATAAGAATTTTCTCAGATATATTGGCTGAAAGTTTTGTTAATATTCATTAATTTTTCTAGAAGGGGATGTTTTTGCAAACACACTGCAGAAATGTTACTTGCACATGACTCACTCACTCACTGCTACGCTTGACCAGCTGAGGGTCGTAGTGTCCGCCACATCGAACGATCCTGGCCCGCGATCCCGGCAGCACCAACAGATAGGCCAATGTCTTCTTCCACTTGCTGCAGCCAATTTCTCCGTGGACGACCCGGCGGGCGCTTCCAGTCAGCAGCGGGAGGAGTGCCGGTGTGGGCTTCTA
>Ga0209339_1000839_pt1 | contig 12007 bp, 8 predicted proteins | sample OlaalgELextract3_FD_187376 | JGI IMG/M metagenome (GOLD analysis project Ga0209339, IMG submission 187376) | Olavius algarvensis symbiont microbial communities from Tuscany, Italy - Type A ELBA extract 3 (SPAdes) (version 2) | ecosystem: Host-associated > Annelida > Digestive system >... | reverse complement strand
GAGGCGCTTATTGAGATAGGCTGTGTCGTGACGTCGTTGGTCGTTGGTTGGTTGGTTGGTTGTCACGCGCGTGCACTGTGGCCAAACGGTGCATCCTAGGCCTATAGTTACTATGGAACACTAATACGAAACCCTACCCCAGGAATTCAATGGTACAAATTTCGACCCCCTGTGGTGACCCCTAACCGGGGAATGGGCCCCCCGTGAGGCGCTTTTTGTCAAATTACTTTGACCTCTTGTTTGTAATGCGACGCTGCGGTCTCCAATGCCTCAGTGGCGTAGCGTGTATAATTAATGATTAATGAATGATTGACGCTGTCACATTAAACTGTACAGACAAAATAATACCAAGTCTCTCTTTGCAGCCATGAAATCATGTTTTTGCGACTTCAAAGCATGGATTATCGACGCTTTGACTTTATGTGGTGCGTGTGAAAGCTTTTGCATTGCCGTGAATTATCCACGAGTACCTGTTATTAGATTTCCTAAGAATCGAGGAGCCTTCCATCAGTGTTAGCCTCACGGAACTTCTACGGCTGTTGGTAAGCCTATATGAACTCCCATAACCTATTTCCTCAAATATTCAATGAGTTAGAAAGCAAGCTATGGGTGCTCCGTGGTCAAGCCACTGAAATTCGGCGATTGACCAAAAACTCACGCATTGCTTTTATGAAGTTTCGACGGATTATTTCCGCAGTGACATACTGCTGCGTCAGGTGAGACAGAAGACATTACGAAATGTAAATCGTAGATATAGAAACGTTTGGAAAAATAAAAAAAACGTTAAAAAACGTTAAAAACGAGTGAAAAATAAATAACGTTTAAAACGTGATAAAACGTTGACATCAATCGCTCATTTGAAGGCTTGTTACATGCAAGTTTTAACTCTGCACTAGTGTTAGGCTTACGTACAGAAACAGCATGAGAGTAAAAGTGTCAAACAAAATCCACATTTCTGCAACATTCGCTCTTAGTACACCATTGCTGCCAGTTCGCAGCTTTTCCCTGTGTACGCCACTTAAAATGTAAGTAAGCAAAAAGGCGTCGTAGCACCGTATCATTCACAATGGTTTCTCGTTGATTTTTTTGCTAACGTTTTTTATAATAAAAAACGTTAAAGAAATAAAAAAAAACGTTAAAACGTAAAATACGTGACAAGAATAAAAAACGTAAAAACGTTTTTTACATCTATGATGTAAACTGCAGGACTTTTAGGTACGTACTGCAATACATTTTCATGTCCTAAAATGAGTGTCGTCGTTGTCGTGTCATCTACTGATACAGAAAAGACGTAGCACAAAAATTGCGTGATAAAATGGATACAAAGACAAGCATATACGTATGTTGTTGTTGTTAATCGGTTTCATAGATCTCGTCGGTTCCACGGTAGCTGACTATGCAGCGTAGCGTCTCAATAAACTTGTCTGGCGGTCTGCAGTGCCGCCTCCAGACATGTGGATTTCATTCTCGCATGACTGGCGCTGTTGGCTGCTGCTGCTGCTGCAGTATTTGTACAGCTACATCTCCATCCTCATCTCCGCTGCATCTTTCTGTCGTCAGCCGTCCCGCTCCACCGAGACCTGCCTAGAATAGATTTTTCAAAAGGCTAGTAACTTCACCATGAGAACTATACCGGCTATTGCAGCACATACTGGCTGACGCCTGTTGAAAGCCTGCATTCTCTGAGAAACGGTGATAAATTAAAACTAATATATTAACAACAGACAGAAAACAACTCAACTAAATACTTCAACTAATTTAATCTCCTATCATTTTTTGATGAACAAAGATATATATAATTTTAACATCTGCCATATTCAGAGTTATTGACAATGATAATGCTGACAACCATGACGTAAACCGTTGTAGCCATCTGTGAGATATTCAGCGTCAAAGAATGATGTGCGTGTTTCGACGGGCTAGAAAAGAGTTGTTGCAGATCCAACGGCCTTGCCTCGTCGGTTTGGTCGTATTTGTGCCTCGAAACAACAGCCACTTTAATAGATGGTGACGTTTGGTACAGCGAGGAGTCACAGCGGGTGCTGTACCTATAGCGATCAAAGGCAATTTGGACTGTATCATGTCACCGTCAAAACAAGAGCCGTTAGATAGCTTCACATAGCGTGGCGACATCACTGGCTGTAGCTTAACTGTCCCCGGAGGTAACGTCTAGTCAGCCCAGCGTCGCGCCGATCTCGCGTCCCGTTCGACGTTATAAGGAAACAATTTATCTGTCGTCGAGCCGCTTTAATCATGTCGAAATGAGCTCGTTAGCCAGCTGTGGATAATTAACCGAGACCGCCTTAGCCGCCGGCGAGTGCCCTCGTCGCCGCAATCTTGTGTTTGTGTATCGAGTTGCACGGATCGCCGCCGACGTCCGCGACGCGGCACGAAACAAGACGAGTACGCGCGGATCCGATCGTGGACGTGTGGACTCCCAGCAAGTTCAAGATCCACGGGAGAAAGGGGCGGTAGCGGATGAATGCGGATCAAAAATGTTTCGTTTCCTTCAGAAACGTTGTAAAAAGGAGACGTAAAGGAAGTGGATTTATATAGCGCTTTTATTGTAGTACCTCACACTCGAGGCGCTCAGGTACTGATCACACAGTGTTACCTGCAAATTACGCCGTACCTGCCTCTACCTCGTAAGCATTCACCAGATAGCGCATCCCCAGACTGAGGTTGCAAACATCTAATTGCAGCCTACTGCTTATTTATCTACATCGAAAGGATGAAAGGCTGAGTCGGCCTGGTTGGCTGACCTACAGCGGACGGTTTACCCACATAAGTGGTCACCCGTTAGCCGCAGGTGGAGCGCATACAGCGACAGTTCGCCTGTCAGAGACCGACGTTCTACCACTGTGCACTGCTTTCAGGTTTAATGTAGCGGTAACACGTTGGACTTGATCAACGAAGTTACTCTACGCTAGGCCCGGTTAGTCCCGGGATGGGTGACCGTCTTTGGACGGGTAAGCCACCTCGGCGCAGAACCAGGCACCCAGGCCTACTCAGCCTGAGCCCGTCCTCTGTGGCAGGTGGATTGAGTACCCGGCGAAAGCTGAGGTACAGCCACATCGCGTGATACACCAGCCCGTATCCGTGGTCTCACAGTGTGGTGCTGGTGCTTGGTTGAACGAGTTGGTCGGCGGAGGGGAAGCTTTAGCGTATCTGAGGCGTGTTCGCGAGCGACGATGCGCTATACTAATCCACCGTCACTTTACTTCTACATGTATAGGAATCCAACGTTAGGCTGCATTTGTGAGTTACACTGAACGAATCTTTCATGTTATGTGAGATCAATGCGTCGTACGATCGCGTTCCATGAGTCTATGCTTTTATTTTGTGTCTTGGTGGGATATGTTAAGCTGTTTTGGTGCAATGGCTTATAGAGACACGCGGCCGAGTGGACCGACGTTTTGAAGATCTGCACACCTCTGAAAGAAACAGGAATGCGCCCTGTGTGTCTCGGCGGGATCTTGGAAGGGTGGAGTGACTGCGGGATTAGGTCGCCGGTAGAAGACAACGCGGGATACGTTTGAAATAGTAGAACGCTCTTCCGCCTGCCGGTTGAGCAGCGGGCCGGTGCTTGACCGCGGAGAGTGGCGCCAAAGCTGTCACCAAATTGTCCTATTAGCACTCGGTCCCCGGCCACTCCTGCAGAGATGCGTCCACTATATGTCTTGTCGTGTCAGCTGCTGAAGCCGAATACAATACTACTTCAGTGCTATTGGATCCAGACGCAGTCTTTGTATAAATAAGTCTCGTATAATTAAATCTCTGACGTTTGATTCATTGCTGCTCATTTCGCGGGTTTCGTAAACAATTTAAATCATTTCATTTAATAGAATCTGTAAATACTTGCAAATATTTTTCAATTTCTTCCGCAGTTTTATCGCGCGTCAGCACACTGACGCGTGATATTATTGATATAGCAATTCTGTCCGTCTGTCTATCTGTCCGTTACGTTCCGGTATTCCATGGAAACAGCTTAACATATTGTGATGGTTCCTTCACCTCACGGTACCTCAATCATTCTAGTTTTATGAGTATTAACCAGCTTCGCGGGGGCGCAGGTGGGGTATAAAAATTTAGCGATTTTCGACCAATAAGTCGCTATATCTCGCAAACAATACAAGATAGAGCTATAGTTACAATGGCCGACCAATAGACAGTCGTGTATGGTCTATCGAACGGCGCCATTTTAGTTCATTTGAACGCCCTCTAACCCAGTTTTCAAGGTCACGCAATTCTTTGACGCTGAGTCTCACAAACGGCTAAAGATACAGCCAGTTACTATGGAAGGTGACTAGGAAACCGTGCCCAGGCTTTCGGATGGTACCTGCAGTTTGAATAACCTTGAGTGACCGTTAACCTAGACTTCAAAGTCACGGGGTTACTATAGATGCCCTCGATGTGTGTGCGCAGCTGACGTGCGATCTGTTTGCGATAGCTAAGTTCTTGTAAATCATCATTCTAAATTTATAATGCAATCGGTATCAGTTTCTATACACAAAATGCGCGACACAAAATTATAGGCTTCATCAGCGAACGTCAGGTTTCAATTAAAGACATGCTGCAACTGTTAAAATGTTTTAAAGCGTATACATATTAAAACGAAAGCCAGTAGCACTTAGTTATATATTACGCTCAAATAGTTTAAGTTTTTTTTTTGCTTTTGAGTAATAAACTAGCCTATAGGCTAATCTGCCCACATACCAAGTAGCGACTTGACGGTTTGTGTTTCCACTTATGTCTCCACATAACTTGATAAAAATTCTTTAATTTAAATAAAATTTAAGACATCATCTGTGTTCAGTATTCCTAGTTAAACTTCAGTTGTTTTTACGGCAGTGTACCAGCTGAAGTAAGGACAGTAAGTAAAGTAAATGTAGATTTATACAGCACATCGTCGCGCCTCTAATGCGCTACCGCTTTCCGTACGTCAGTGCTGATCTCCGTTACGTAGTCCTCAGCCAGACACCAGCCAACACTGCAAGACCACGGATACTGGATAGTGTATCACGCGATGTGCCTGTTCATCCCCGCAGCTTTCGCTAGGTACTCAAACAGCCTACACCCGGAGGGATGACTCACGCTGAGTGGACCTAGTTGCCTGCTCCTGCCCCGAGGTGGTAATACCCGTCCAAAGACAGTCACCCATCCAGGCACTAACCGAGCCTGGCGTAGAGTAACTACGTTGATCGAGATCAGATCAGCGGGTTACCGCTAAGCCAAACTGGCACCAAACTGTATGATTTTGGCCGATAATTGTCTACCAAACTTTGGACACCGCATGAAGTATGCATCATTCCACAGTTTATACTGCGTTGTGGACAGAAAAGTTAAAGCTTTCAAACAAACAGTGTTTCTGTCGGAGCAGTCAGTGCACAGTATCAAAACTTACAACAAGTGTTCGAAGTGCAGTCTTTCGGCCTTGACAGTCGTTTTGACGCCCGTCGATGATACGTTCTTCGAAGTCAGCCCAGAAATTCGCTGTTCGGGTGTGTCAAGTCGCTACTGTTGTCATGGAAACCACGCAGCTGGTTCTAAGCCAGTTTAAAAAGTTTTAGCATAGTCAACTGAAATTGAATAACGTCTCTCTTTAGCAAAAATGACTAAAACAATGTCGTGAATTGATGCAGTAATGTGATATTAATCGTAGGGTCCGGTTTCTTGAGACACAGTCACAGTGTGTAGTAAATATGAAAATTGACAATGCTAAATGTGATGTGGACCGTCGCTCAACTGCCGTCTGATACGGCGACTGGACATTGACAACTTGTAAACAGGTTGGCTGCAGGCGTTGTGTAGCATAGGCCTATACATAGCACCACCACCTACTCATCTACTGATATGATCCAGTGTATTTACGCTGGTCACGATTTTTGATCAGCGGCGCGGCCGTCGATAGCATAATATTATTCTTAAATTTACTTACTATGCTGAGTTAACGTATGGATTACAGTGTGTGTGTGTGAGAGTACACATCATCATCATCAGGTTTAATACGCCAAGTTGGCAGCTTTGGCTGCAGCACATACATGAATTATTATTCTTTGGTGGCTATTGTGCTGTTGTAGACGCACTATCACAGTTATGCCTACCTATAAACGCAGCCGAGTTCAACGCTGTTTGATTATAAGTTTTAATTTAATAAATTAAGCTATCAAGAACCATGTTCTTACAAACTTAATGAGAACGGCAAGTGTTATTTTTCACTTGAGTCTTACACAGTATCCTATCACAGTCTACAGTGCAGAACTGTTGGGATTCTGTACGTTGACAGAAACACACAAACATCAAACAATGCGAATAAATAAAGTCACCAACTAACACAGAACGTCAGCAATTGACATAAAGTTAGTATCGATAACTTAACCCGGTATGCATAATTCCATTCCTTACCCGAATCCGTACAACGTCCTACTTCATGCATATGATCGCATGAAAATAGAGGATTCATATGGTCAACATATATACATAATCACGGAAATTGATGTTAAACTGAATAAGTGGCAACAGTACAATGAAAAATGATTTAGAAAACGAAGTAAATGAGAAAAAAAGATATAAAAAAATTTATAATACCATCACGGCATCGAACACACGACCTATAGCTTAACATCCGAACGCCTTACCACTTGAGCTATTTGGACAGTCACTGGCAGCGGTGTAAAGCTGCAATATAAGCTAGCGCAGGTACACACCCTGTTAATACGGGGTCATGCGTAGACCACCAAATCACGGGACTGCTACACACTACGGATTCGGGTAACGAATGTTAATATACTTCCCGGTATAAGCTGCGTGAATTCATCACTGCTTCACCCTTTAATGGGCACATTAAAACCGTAGAACAACGGACCACTATACAGCAATACGGTGATACAGGCTGTTGATGGGTGGGCTGTTACATTTGGTACAACGAGGAGCGGGTGTAGCCCCACCCAGTCCCCTCCTCGCTGTACCAAAATAACAGCACACCCATCAACGGCCAGTGTACCAACAGCACTTCATATTATTCTATCTGGCATTATAATTTCCTTTTTACTCTAAAGGATTAAATAGCTAAAATAAATTAGATATGACATTCCAGCTGTCACAACCGACTAATTGATTTATTTTACCGTTAATTAGTAAAAATTACATCAAGAAGGTAAGCAAGGCACTGCGACGCTGAGAACATAACACAGCAATGATGTGACTACACTGAAACAATGACATATCATTTGCAACATATGAAGCTGATAATAGTCCAGTCCACAGAATTGGTTCTACCATTTCATGGGCCGAAAAGTTTGGTCCGACGCGGCGGTTAGAATCGTCCTCCGGATGCGGTCTGTGACCACGCCCCCTCCATTCGCCAGACGCTGAAGGCATAGCTGAGTCTTTCGTGTGCGACGTAGCTGCAGGCGTTGCTAGGCAACCGTGCGGCGTCAGCAGCCAACTTAGCCTCCTCATCCCCGTCCTCCTCGCTGCGAAGTACTTGATAAAGAAAGTCGATGTAGCGTGTCGCTAGTTTGAGGGTCTGTATCTTGCTCAGTTTGTCGGAAGGCAGCGTTGGGATGATTTTTCGAAGCTGTGAAAACGCGTCGTTCAGCGACTGAGTGCGTTGGCGCTCGCGCACGTTGGCCAGTACTCGCTGTGTGTGGATGTCGTCGTAAGACGTGGTCTGTGGGTGCCGCGACACAGCAGGTGCCGCCGCCTGCTGGCCCGACGATCGCACGCCTGCTCGCGACGATGCCTTAGGTCGCGGCTGCTTCGCTCGGCCACGTCCCGGGGCACCTGCCGCCACCTGGACGGCACCCGGGCCTTCAAGAGACGGCGGCGGCACCCCGGCTGGGAACCCTTCCAGTCGACACGTGTCATCTTCTCTGGCGGATATTACGTCACCGGATGACGTCAGAAGTCGACCGGCGCCACAGTTAGTGTAAGGTCCCGCTACGCTGTCTAGTTTATGGTCGGCAGTAAACGCCAGAGAACTGAACTCTTCTGACGACGACGAAGACGACGTCGACGACGCCGCCGTACAAAGAGCAGGTGAAATACTCGGCATCAGCTGGGCGGAACGCTGAGCTGACGACGTCGACTGTAGGTAGGAAGACTGTTGTTGCTGCTGCTGCTGTTGATGGGTAAACTGATGAACGCCTTCCATCATCAGCTGCAACGTACAACAACTATGTCACATCAACTACCACTATCATCATATCATCATCATCATCATCATCACCACTTCGTCGCGGGGCCACCTCGAAAACCACAAGCAAGACAGGAAATACAAGGGATGCAGATTTCTAACGCGAAAATGTGAAAACTGGCACTAAAACCCGTACTCTTGACCCTTTCCGACCCACAAGGGGAGGTCCTGACCATACTGACCCATGCACGAAGCGGGACATTTTGGCATTGCTTGTATTGTTTGTCTTGCTTGCGTTGATTGTGTTTCGAGGTCGCCGCATTTGCAGCCGAACTAACAGCAATGACATTGACAACTGCATACGCTAGTAAGGCTGCGTGAAAAAGCACAGAACAAACGTCATCTGCGATGCACTAATAGCTGCCTTTAAATATAAAGGTATGTATAACTGAAAATGGCAGCGTCAATCAATGATGTTTTACATTGATCGCCACCGTCATTGATGGCAAGTCACCGTTCGGCTCATGAACTAAAAAAGTTTGTTAAGTCACTCAAGGTCCTTTAAGGTCATTGATGTCATTTTCAATGACCTTGAATGATCGTGATCGATGTAAAATGGAGCAGAAGACAAAACGGTCTGTTGGAGGACATTGCGACACGCAACACTTGCGTGCATGCAGAAGATGTGACAAGAAGGTCATCAGTAGATGAGATAGGCGAACGTTACGGGGAAATTTCAATCCACCCATCCATGTTTATTTCAGACAATTACCGCTTGAATCGTGCCATTGTTGTAAAACTTTACCACACCTATACTTAGTTTCCCCGTAACGTTCTCCTATCTCATCATCATCGAATAGTGACTTTTTCGGCGCATCGTCATTTTTTTATTATTGGGCTTTATAAATACTCTAACTTATTTACTTACTGATGAGTCTCTTGTTGAGAAATATCTCTGACAGTTCTGTCCAAAAACACGTGCGGATCACGTGGTGCGAACTACTTTTTTATTTGAAGGCCTATAGAATGGTATAAAATACACAAATGAAAGCATACGACATTACAAAACTAACCGCAGAACTGAAAAGTAGCGACAATATACAGCATCTTTACTTTGTTGGTAGCTTTGGTAGGCGTGGCTACTGCAAGCACGTAGGCCTACACAATGTAAAAGTAATTGTTGGGCGTAGGCAAGTCACCGTTCGGTTCATGAACTAAAAAAGTTTGTTAAGTCACTCAAGGTCCTTTAAGGTCATTGATGTCATTTTCAATGATCTTGAATGATCTTGAGTGACTTAGCAAACTTAATAAGTCATTTTGGACAGGATTCTTTCCGAGCAATCGATCGCGCTAACAAAAATACTGGAAAACACATAAAACAACACAACCAAACAGACCCAAGAAAAAGACTCAAACAGCTTGTTCGGTGCAAGAATGACATAATGACTCCCCCACGGTACAAAATTTGGCTCCTTGGGGAGGCTCTGGGGCAGATCACCGTAAGCGTATCCGTTTTTACCGCGCAATGCATATGCATAGCGCGGACTATGCCGTCGCACGATGTCTGTCTGTCTGTCACACGGCGGTATTCTGTCAAAACGGTTACACCTATCCTCAAATTTATTTCACCACAGGGTAGCCGCACCGTTCTAGTTTTTCCCGTACCAAACGGCATAGAAATATTCCGACGGCTACCTCACATCCCCCTAACGGGGGCGTCGAATGCGAGGTGGGTATGCAAAAATCACGTTTTTCGACCAATATCTTGCTTTATCTCGGAAATCATGCAAGATAAAGCCATAGTTATATTCTACGGAAGGCGAAAAGCTTTCGAATGGTACCAGTTTGAATGACCTCGATCACGATATAGGCTAACGTCAAATAACTTGAAAATAATACAAGATAGAGCTATAATTACAATGGCGGACGAATAGAAAGTCGTATGGTCTATCGAACGGCGCCATTTTCAATGACCTTGAACAACAATCATCCCAGTTTTCAAGGTCACGCCATTCTTTGACGTTGAATATCTCCGAAATGGCTAAAGATGCGGCCATAGTTGCTATGGAATGTAAATCGGAAACCGTATCGAAGCTTTCGAATGGTATCAATTTAAGTGATCTTGAGTGACCTCTAACCCTGATTTCAAGGTCACGATATTACTTAACGTCAAATAACTTGAAAATGGTACGAGATAGAGCTATACTTACAATGGTAGACAGATAGAAAATGTATGGTCTATCGAACGGCACCATTTTTAATGACCTTGAACGACGCCAACCCAGCTTTCAAGGTAACGTCATTATTTAACGATAAATATCTCAGAAACGGTACGAGATACAACAGACTGTGTTACAAATTACAATAAAGTATTAATATGAACTTATGCCTTTCTCATGATTGTCATTTAAAATGAACCTTGAATGAGTTAACAAACTATTCAATGACACGAAGCATCGCGCGGTCTCTCTGCGACAGCTGAGCTTCTTGTTAGAAAGGCCGTTCAAAACTGACCGGGGTTGTGTGTATGATAAAGCTGTCGGCTGCCAAAAATAAGCGCTCTCGATTACTGTCGACCTAAGAAAATCACGTTTTCGCTCCCGTGGCAGAATCCCAGAGACGTATTGTCCGGGGCAGACTTCATTCGATGAGCAAAATTTCAGCCAAACCCGTTCAACACGTTTGAAAGAGACGCGTCCAGAGCAGATAAACAGCAAACTTAATACTCCACAATATCATGGGGAGATAAAAAACACACAAATTAAATCCAAAAGCAAAAAATCAGCTGAGCTGATCGGCATGACGGTGTGAAACGGTCTCATAACTGGACAGGATCAGAAGTACGGGTTAGCCTAGTGCCAGTTTTCACATTTTCGCTTTAAAAATGTTGCTGTTGCCTGTCCAGTCATGTTTTACGGAGACCGTTTCATACCTCCCTGTCGCTCAGCTCAGCAATCAGTTCAGCTCTGTCGATTCACGTTAGCCCAAGTTCAGCGGCGTCTTGAAAAGCGGACCCATATTTAACTACAGTGTAGGGTCTAGGCTATATACTCGACCTCTAAAGGCCCGTTTATAGCTCGACGTCGACGTCGACTTGAGTTGAGTTGTGTTGCTATAAGCTATAAACTGGTCTTTAGGGCGCGTTCACACATCACGCTGCTTACTATAGCGATAGTTAGCGACAGTTGCAACTATTGACGTCGGCTGATAAAGTTGCAACTAGTGTTTCTACTAGTTGAACGATATTTCGCTCACTGTAGCCAGTTACAACTTTCACAGCTCGAACAGTGCAATCAGCTCGTGCTTATGAGGCGCCGTAACGACTCTTACCTGCAAGGCCCGTTTATAGCGACACAACTCAACTCAGCTCAACTCGACGTTGAGTTGAGTTGAGTTGCGTCGCTATAAACGGGCCTTAAGGTGGCCTAGTTAGCGTGTCAATTAACCGTTGTGCAGTGCACGATGTCAGACTCAATCCGTTAATGCACCGTCAGTTTCTTACGCGTGTCTGCGATCACTAGCGTACAAATAATCTATTTTATATGCACAATATGTCCACAACAACAAAGCCAACTACTTTTTTTAGAAGAGCGTCATTAAACCGCAGCTAAACACTGTATTTTTTTTGGCCCAGCGATTTAAGAAACAACTACGTATCTGACTATGATTATTTTTCACCTCACCTGTGTAATGCCCATACCTGGTAAAATGTTTCAGACACGTTACATTTTGGCGAAAAACAAAAGTTGCATTTGTAGTAAAACTACAGATGCAACAATTTACTCAGCATTAACTTAGCACGTTGAACCATGCGTCCATCACAAAATGTGCTCGAAATGTCCACCGCGAGCTTAGCTGACACGAGCAGAT
>Ga0209339_1000838_pt1 | contig 12007 bp, 9 predicted proteins | sample OlaalgELextract3_FD_187376 | JGI IMG/M metagenome (GOLD analysis project Ga0209339, IMG submission 187376) | Olavius algarvensis symbiont microbial communities from Tuscany, Italy - Type A ELBA extract 3 (SPAdes) (version 2) | ecosystem: Host-associated > Annelida > Digestive system >... | reverse complement strand
GGAAATGGCGACTTACAGACACTGATCTGTGTCCTTGTGGCGAGACCCAGACGATGTCTCACATTGTCGAATCCTGTCCCCTGACAAAACTGGATGGCGGCTTATCTCGGCTACACTCTGCGGATGAAGATGCTGTTTTGTGGCTGACCAATTATGGTTAATGACACGCATACGAGAAGAAGAAGTAAACAAGTAGCAAAACAATTGTTTGATGACCTCTGTCATGCGGCCAGACCCAAGACAAGTGCAAGTGCACCGAGACACTGCAAGTGCCACATTCTCAGACGGAGCATCCCGAATCGTCGGCGGTGGCAGTCGCATCTAGTACCCTTGTATGTGTGGCACTGTGGCTTGGGAAAAACATAATTGTAACTGTGGTTGATTATGATGTTGTTTTTAGGTTCCCGAGATATTCTTTTTTGTGTCAAGAATGACCGAAGATGACATCATATTTGACGATGTATATGAATTATGTGAAGTTATCAGCAAGTATGTGTTTGATTCATATACTAAAGAAAATGGTTTAAATTTCATTAGTAAAAGGACATGTTATGATTTACTAACGTACACTTTTACGTACTGGGTTGTCACTACTTGGCATCGAAGTTTTTGTGCCAGCTGTAAAATTGTAAATACATTTTACAGATTTGATAAATTTCAGCACTACAAACATTTGATTACAAAAGACACTTAAGATTATCAAACTGGCAATAGAAGTTATACGACTAAATGAAAACAAATTTGTACCTAGTTAATAATTTTTTTACTGCATATAGTGCATGCATAGAGGGAAAGCCTGTGATCAAGGTGGACATTATAACCTTACTCTGGGAACTTCTGGTGAGGTATTGGTTGCTCATGTTCGTAACTTTGCAACTTATCGAGATTATCATTATAGAACTTTCAGATTAGATCATTAGTGATATTGGGATCATGCCGTTTTTACCGCGCGATGCTATGTTTAGTGTGGACTATGCTATGATTAGTGCGGACTATGCTGTCACAAGATGTCTGTCTGTCTGTCTGTCTGTCCGTCACACGCTGGTATTGTGTGAAAACGGTTGAACATATCATCATACTTTTTTCACTGTCAGGTAGCCACACCATTCTAGTTTTTACACAGCCAAAGTTATGGCAACATTCTGATGGGAACCTGCACTTTATCTGTGAAATGGTACAAGACAGGACCATATTTACTTTGGAACACAAATAGGAAAGCTATCAAATGCTACCATTTTCAATGACCTTGAGTGACCTCTAACCCATATTTCAAGGTCACAATATTATTCAATGTCAGATATCTCAAAAATGGTGCAATATGGAGCTTACAGTAGCTGAGCAGTAGGAAGTTATATATCGATTGGTGCTGTATTAAATGACTTTGAATGACCCTTAACCCAGATTTCAAGGTTAATGCTGAATATCTCAGACATGGTATGAGATACCAGTACATAGTTATGATGAAATACTAATAGGGAGTCACGTGCCCAACTCAAGGGTGTCATTTCGAATGACCTTGAATGATTTAGTGAAATGTTCAATGACACGAAGCATTGTATTTCAGCGCCTCTGTAGCTCTGCCTATGGCGCTTTACAAATATGTTTATGATTATGATTATGATTGCATAGTCTCTCTGTGGCAGCTGAGCTTCTTGTTTGCCAGGTGGCAGAACCAGTAATGTATAAAAATTTGCATAGGAGTTTGAGTTTAATAATTTGTTATGTACTGATGTTTTTTTGTAATATAGAGATAATAAATATTATTTAATAGGTATTATTATTTTGTTATTTTATATTATTAGATCAAAAGTGTGAACAGTTGTTCATTGTGATCTGTAACAGGAGTGCATACAGTGTCATTCGGAGATGTGTTCACCGACAGACAAATAACCAGTTTGTGGTTAAGATTATTGATGTTGCCAAATATGCAGCAAATCCAAAACTGAGCACTGAAGGTAATCTGCATGCTGTGTTTAGAAATAAACTGGTTAGTCCAACCATCTTCTGAACATTATTGCTATGTATTTATGTATCTTGTTTTCAGTGCTGGTGGTTTGGAGTAGTGGCAACACGTGTTTCTGTTTCTGTTCAGTTACTCCAGCAGGGCTTTATTCAAGCATAGATGCTGGACGCGCTACGCATGGATGTGCTGTCCCATGTAGACTATCGATGATGACAGCCTCTCTTTGAATGACTGTACAAAGGGTGCAGTGACAATGTTTTCCGGAAGGCTATTCCAGTCCCGTATAGTTCGTGGAAAAATGAGTATTTCAAAGTGTCAGTGTTTGCTCTCATAGTGTCAACTTTTGAGCAGTGACTTCCACGAGTTCTTCGCTGAGCCAGATTCACTATGTCCTTGTGTGGCACTACCACCAGTTCGTTGACAATCTTGAATAACATACACAGTCTCAGTTGCCTTCTTCTGTCTTGTAGTGGTTCAAACTTCAGCTGTTTCAATAGTTTAGTTACAGTTCTGGGCGTTCTCTCGTAGTTTCTTGTTATATATCTTGCAGCACTGCATTGTATGGCTTCCAGCTTTGTGATGTTTATGTTGGCGTATGGGTCCCATGCTGTTGTACAATAGTCCATAATTGGCCTGACCAGTGATGTATATCCCGCTGTCTTCACTTTCACACTGTTCACTCGGAGGGTTCTTTTCACCATGCCCAATGTTCTACTTGCCTTACCTGCTGCATGTTCAACTTGTGCATTCCATCTTAAGTCAGATTGAAGCTGTATTCGTTTGTCTCGATCAGTGTAGTTGGGCCTCGTTAGTATTGGCTTGGGTATTGGGTAACTGTCTGAGATTTGACATCTCTGCATAACCCAGGTCAACTCAACCTGGCCATCCCTGTGTGAGTAGCAGCAATGAGTAGCAGCAAAAGCTCGGGGAATTAACGTGCACACCACGCAACGTACTAGCCCCATATCTGTTGTCTTGCAATATAAACTGCTGTCTGGCTGTCCTGTAGATCTCTGGCTTGGGACAGTGCTGTCTGGCTGTCCTGTAGATCTCTGGCTTGGGACAGACTTTATTTACTTACTTGTAAACTGCTGTCTGGCTGTCCTGTAGATCTCTGGCTTGGGACAGACTTTATTTACTTACTTGAAGTCCTGTAGATCTCTGGCTTGGGACAGACTTTATTTACTTACTTGAAGTCCTGTAGATCTCTGGCTTGGGACAGACTTTATTTACTTACTTGAATTCAGTTTTCAGTTCACACGTAATAATTCTGCATGTCACAGTACATAGATAAATATAAAATAAACGTCATTGAATAGATGCTATTTTTATTTGAAATCGAAGCATCAGTTGATGAGACATTTATATTTACTCGTGAAATTGTGCTGAAAACTTGCTGTACATTAAGGTAACAAACCAAGGTAAAGGATGTTAATTGCCTGTAACTATACCAGATAAAGAACTGTTCTTCAGTCTCTGGTTTCCACTTTGTTGAATGCTAGTAAATGTTTGTAGCCATTACAGTGTGTTTCACATAATAACTGCATAATCATTAAGGATACGAGACGCTGAGTTGGCAGTTTTGTGACAACGTTATGTTTACTGTGCAGACTTGAAGCGCAAGGCATCAATATGTCACATGTTGAAACATGCACACATTGTTGAGTTGTTGGAAACATACAGCAGTGATGGAATGCTCTACATGGTCTTTGAGTAGTTAGTAATTGCGCTGCTCTTACCAGTTTTTGCCACGCAATGCTGTGCAAGCACGCCTATGCTATGATGCAGTGTGTGTCTGTCTGTCCATCTGTCTGTCACGTTCGTGAATTCTGTCAAAACAAATAAACATATCTTCAAAATTTTTTCGCCATCGGTAGCCACATCATTCTAGTTTTTCCATACCGAACATTATAGCAGTGTTACGACGGGGATCCCTAATCGGGGCGTAAAATGCAGGTGGGGTAAGCACAAATCACGGTTGTCAACCAATATCTAGCTCCATCACATGCTGTGAATGGTTCCGCTGCCAAGTGCAATACACTCAGGTGTGATGGACCGTGGTGAGTTGATGACACTAGTCACTGGTAAGTGGCGGAGTTTGTTGATAGCGGGAGACGATGACAAAATGTGTACGATAAGAAGCCTCAGTTTTACACCAGTGACAACAGAGCAGCATTTAATTGTATGCAGTGGTAAATCTTAAGCTTAAATAACAATAATAAAAGATTCCGATCAAGGTACTACACTGTTGAAGCTAACTACTGACGGACACAAAGCATCGTGCGGCCTCTCTGCAACAGCGGAGTTACGTGTTATAGGCAGAAAACGGGATATCTTATCACCATAACTTATTTTGTATTGTTATTTTAACGTTTATAGTTAGACTACATTATGCAGTAGCTTTGTTGTTGTTAGTATTTTAGCAATACTGATATTTTTATGTTGCAGAAAATGACAAACAGTAGTTTTTTTGGTGGTGTTGTCTGTTGATTTTGTTTATAAGAGCAGTTGAGATTGCTGTTGATTCATGTGCATTGTAGTATGGAAGGTTCCGACCTTTGTCTGGAAATTGTCAAGCGTGCACGTGCTGGATTTGTGTACAGTGAGGCTGTTGCAAGGTAGGCTGCAAGACCGTTGTTCATGAAGACTGAGTGACCGGGAGTTTAGTTTGACAGTTGTGTGCACTGGCTATTTTCCTCTGGTTGGCAACATTTTTGCCTGCTGGGCCAAAAATTTACCTGGAGTACCCAGCAGCTTGGCACAAAATTGGCAGTACGGTAGCTGGATTAACCCTGCTATGGTGAAGGACATTTTTAGAATCAGCACAGTTTTATCAGTAAAGTACAAGTTTCAGGAAAGATGATTTTGGACCAAGGCAGCTGAATATTAAGAATCTGACTTACTTTGTTATTATCATACTGTGAATGATTTATACAATTCCTGATTTATCTAATTTTTGTTTATTTAAAACAGATATCAGGCATACAGTTCACTTTTTTTACTATGTACATCTGGAATAGTTTGCCCGACATGAAATGATATGAAGATTTCAAATACACCTGTTCGCTTTTATTTGAAAGTTGTCATCGATATAAGTTGGATTTTATTTAGATTTTGAATTGAATTGAATAGAATGGAATAGAAATTCCCAGCGATGTGAATATTATTAAAATTGCAGCCATAGAAATATTTTTGTTTTTGCCTATGAGCTCTGTTACTACTGACTTAGCTTGTGTCTGTGGTGCATTGTAGTCACTACATGCGGCAGATTGCAGAAGCAGTCCGATACAGTCACAGTTGTAACATAGTACATCGTAACGTAAGTCCACAGTGCATTCTGCTTGCCAGCAAAGAGAACTCGGCTCCTGTGAAACTCATCAGTTTTGGCGACGCTGTTCTTCTAGCTGATGCAAGGCCGATAGTCATGCATGGTCGGTTCACTGGAAATTCTGCAATTTCTTCGTTGTGCAAATGAACAAAAGTATTTATTGGAGATTATCATACTGGTATTCACTACCTGTCAGTAATGATGGTGTTGTTTTGACGTTGATCAGTAGAAGAAACATTATGTAAATTTTGTATTCTGTGATATGCCCTGTATCATAGCTTTATCATTTTGAAATTTTTTTGTTCATTGTACTGCAGAGCCGGTTGCCAGTTTGGCTTAGTAGTAACGCATTGATCTCGATTAACGTAATTATTTTACGCCAGGCCGGTTAATGCCTGGATGGGTGACCATCTTAGGACTGGTAAACCACCTTGGTTCAGAATTAGGCACCCAGGTTTATTATTATTATTATTAAAGAAGAACATAATGAAAGGCGTATCATTAAGAACTAACTACTCGGACACTTTACAAAGTTAATATGCTCATGAGACGGTTGCAGGGTTAGTAGGCTTACAGTGTATCAGTTAGCACAAGTGGGAGCTGTAACGGCGACAGAAAAGTTCGCATTTCGGCAGCTGCCTGAACGGAGATGCATTCTGTTCTGCAAACTGTTCCACATGCGAGGACCGGCAACACAGAATTCACGGTCGCCTATGGTAGTCCGTCACGCCCTGGGGACATCCAGTTTGGCCGAGGCTGAGGATCGTAGCCTTCTGCATGACTCCAAGGCTGCCACCGGCTGCAGCTGGTCAGCAAGGTATGGAGGAGCAGTACCATGGAGACAGTGGAAAGCAAATACAGCAAGTTTGAACTGAATGCACTCAGGTACAGACAACCAGTGCAGTTCCATGAGCAGTGGCGTTATGTGCTTGTACTTCCGCTTGGAGTAGATCATCCGAGCAGCAGCGTGCAGAACAGAATGAAGTCGCGCCATCAGCCGACCACTCAGACCAGCCAGTGTTGCATTGCCATAGTCAAGACGTGTCAAGACAAGCGACTGCACAAGCGACAGCAACACAGGTCTAGTGACAGAGCGTTTGATACTGCAGATCTGTCTGAGAGCTGCAAAGCAGCTTGATACAATTTTAAAGGCATGAGTTGTCATGGAGATGTCACAGGAAGGTAAATCCCTAAGTTATGGACCGACTACGCAAGACTGATAGAATCAGTCCCAGCGTGAATTTGGGTCGACAGGACCTGATCCAGTCGTCGACCCGATGAACTCCATAAAAACTCAGTCTTGGCTCACTTAGGTTTACTCAGTCCGAGCCATCCCTCCGTGGGTAAGCACAGTGAGTACCCAGTGAAAGCTGGGGAAGTAAATGGGCACATCGCATGATACACTAGCCCATATCAGTGATCTTGCAGGGTGGGCTGCTGTCTGGCTGTCGGGCTAGTTTAACGGAGATCAGTGCCGACGTACAGGTAACACACTAGAGGCATGTTTGCAATGATAATAATAATAATAATAATAACTGATTTGTATAGTGCCTTTAGGTCCGAAGATACAGAGGTGATAAACAAATCCACATTTACTTTACTTTGCCAGTAACGTAAATACAATACTGCTTGTACGTTCCTACATTCCTAAATATTTACTCACCAGAAGCACTTAACAGTGGCTGCAGTAAGTGTTTTCAGATGTCTTTTGAAGGCAGATAAATTATCTATATACTGTGTCCTGAAGAAATTCCCCCCCCCCCTAAGTAAAGTACAGTAACAATCAAAATACTGAACAGAAATCATTGAAAATTACAGAGAACACACTGACATCCATTTGAACATTGTGTGCTAAACTGCAAGTGAGTTCAGTTTCAGGATCGTGATATTATTTGCTAATCTTTCTGAAGCACTTCAATTTCAAGTCCTGGCGAATGATGTTGTGCACCGTTGTTTTATACCGACCTCTCTAGCAATTTGACGCATAGTACGATCAGATCCAGGAGCAGTTTCCTGACTTATGGACAACTGTTCAACAACTGCTAGGCTACATTTTTAGCAGCATGAACAGTGCACTTTTGTCCGTTTCCGCGCTTTTTGTCAGTCGAACTCGATGCCTCGATTTTTCTGAGCAGACACTTTAGAGAAGTCAGCCACCACGCTTTGTTCGGAAATTCAGCTAACAACTTCTTCGATCCGTAACCTTTTTCATGACGAAACACTTTAATCAAAACACGATCTCCTCTACTGATAACCATGCTGCTTTTTAAAGTGAAAAGTGCATCGATGTTGACATCACAATGAGCAATATTGATGTCAGTAAGTAAACAATATTGGAATTTTTGAGTACGAATTTATAATTGCTAATATTTCAATGGTGGTAAGACGGATTATCTCGAAAATATGTCGTTTTGTTGAAATTAGATGGTTATTTATGCTGTTAAATGATAATTAAACAAAGTTCTTTATTTTTTACATAATTTATATATATTTAGGGGGACACTTTTTTGGGACAGCATAGAATGCATGGTGTCTGAAAAATGAGTAATAAGGCAGTGTTAGTTGAATCGTTCACATTGTGTGTATTTGGCTAAAGATTATATTGGAACGGCACATTACGTGGCACCAGAAGTGATTCGGGCGGAGCCGTGTGGTAAGCCGGTCGACATCTGGTCACTGGGTGTTCTGCTGTACATTCTGCTTGGAGGTCAGCTGCCATTCTGTGGGACCAGAGAACGACTGTTTGATTCCATTGTCCGTGGTTCCTACAGTGTAAGCTGACACTGGATTGTTAGTGTCAATTTTAGAGATACATTTTTTATGTGTCACTCAGTCTATTCTGGCCAGAGGCGTAATTTGTCCTATGTACCGTTCTGTCCATTCATTTATTCATTCATTGCCAATCTTGTGTGAACACGATGTTTCGAAAATGAATGAACTGATTTTGCTGTAAATTGGCACAGATGGTCCTTGGTGCAAGGGCATGTTACGATCGACTTTAGGGTCAGGAGGTCAAAGGTCAAGGTCTCAGGAGGCCAAAGTTAGACTTGGAGGCCTGGTGTAGACATCATTGTAGACCCTCTTGGGTCAAGTACGTTTTCTAGTTATCATTGATTGCAGTATGGTACGGTGTATTGCTTCACAAGGGGTTAAAGTCTAATCTTGGCAGTAGTCAGCAGATACAATAAGTCTTTGTTCAATAAATATACATGTACAAGGTGTAATAATATAATGCATGCAACAGGCAGTGCTCAAAAGCAAGCTAGTCTCAAGTCAGCTGGCAGTTTTTTTGTAAACTTAACGGAATTTCAACGTCTTCAGTTTCACTGTGCATGAATGTAGTTGTCGTAAAGCGTCACTGACTGCTGGATACTGGAGGTGAGAGTGGAATTATTGCATGTGAAACTTGATGTGAATGTTGTCAGATGAAGGGACATCAGTGGAGCCATATCTCTGATGACGCCAAAGATCTTGTACATCGCATGTTAGAGCTGGACCAGGGACATCGCATCACCATTGAGGAAGTCTTGCGGCATCCTTGGATTCGGGTTGGTATCTAACCATGTTTGATGTTATTTTTCAGCGTCATCTGTTTACGGCGTAAAGCACATCGAAGCGAATGTGCAAATCTAGTTTTATTATCCTCAGCATAGTGACCAGATTGAGCTAAGTGTGTGGATGCCTCTTGATGATAAGCTAATGTAACATTGTCTGATGCAGGATGTAATATAGTACAGGCTGCTAATCAGATACATGCATATATAAGACAATTTCTAGGGTGCCTAAAACCATAGTCACTAGGTGCCGAGGCCTCGTCATACCAAGGTGAACAAAAAACGTTTCAAACAGTTAAAAGCAATGTCCAGGGCTTGGAGCACAACTGGCAAATGGCAGTTGTGCTCTAAGCCCTAGACATTACTTTTAACTGTTGAAGCGTACACTCGAGATAACTGTTGAAGCGTACACTTGAGACCTTTCTTGTTCACCTTGGTATGACGAGGCCTTGGCACCTAGTGACTGTGGTAACTTTTAGGCACCCTAGAAATTTATCACAATAATTATTATTGTTGCAATAACTTCTGTCACTAAAACATGTAAACATTCTGGGAATGGCACAAGTTCCGATATCTGAAGACCGACGCTGGCGTCGATCCGAGTTCAATAGAAGGCAGAAATCATCAGTGATGTAGCCAGGTGCTTGGCCACTCAGTAACTGGAAAACGAAACTAGCAGTTTTAAACAGATGTGAGGACAGTGAGTTGCATTGTGACATTACAGCACACTGGCTAAAACTGCTGTGCCCAGAGCTGTGTTTAGAACCTTGGTGACCATTTAGCATTACTGTTGGTTTAATGGTTTTTGAGATAAGATATTGGCTTGTTAATGCTTCAGCAAAATTTGTTGGTGCAGGAAAGAGGTCGACCACCAAAAGTTCACCTCCAGGACACAGTGGAGGAGATGCACAGGTTTAATGCAATCCGCAAACTGAAGGTAGCAACCTTTTATTAGCTGTGCTGCTGCTTGCAGCCGGCAGAGCGTTTAGTATAGGTAATTGATGTCGGTCTGTGTGGATGCCGTCAAACTTTCAAATCGCTACTCCTACAGTTTTTGTCCGATTCTCGTGAAACTTGGGACGTGTGATCTATGTGCCACTACGCAAAAAAACCATGGAACAGATTTTTGAAATTTTGATCTTAAAATTGTTGACGAATTTTTGAAATTTTACATTTGGACTTAGTCTCTGCAGCAGCAGCAGTGGCGATATCTAGGCTGACAGGCCTCATTAGTTGTTTATTGGTTTGTGCAGTCTTATATGTCACACTTTACTTACTAACTGATGTAAAATTGAATTGATGCTTTCAAGTGCCACGAGAAAACTTGGGTGTTTACATAGTTAATTACTGTGCCAGTGCTGTCCACTTGGTGACCGCATTTGAGATTCAGTTGTCATTGTTGAGACTGCACGCTTTACAAATGTTCGTATTATTATTCTCATTCTTATTGCGTCTTTGTTAGAAGAGTTGACAAAATTTTGTGAATTGATGACCGATTGTATGTTGTGACGTAGGAGTCGGTGCTGCTGGCTGTGTCAAGTCACAAGTGGACTGCGTTCGGTAGTGAAACGGATTCAGTCAGCGACGAATGCAACAGTTCAGCTGCCGGTCAGTTTCTTTGCATATTATCTGCATGTGAATGACACTTCATAATGGACAGTTAAAGATGAGAGATAGACCAAAGATGTTGTTGATAAATATGGTGGAAGGATGAACATGTGGATATACAGTACACACGGTTACTTTACGGCCACTTTCTTGGTGATTTCTGAAGTTCTCCATAGAAGTCTCTGAATAAGGAAGGGGAGTGTTAAGAAAACTGTCTCTGTGCTACAGTGTTGTGTAGTACTATAATGTTGCACACACTGCACAAAGGTACGAGCAGTTCTTGCAGATCGGTCAACTGGCTCGGCCTTTGCTCTTACTTGGTTTAGCTCTCTATCATCTGAGTGCCTCTGTATTTTTGATCCTAATATACATAGTATTTTTTTGCTTACATCCTTCTCTTTACCTTTCAGTGAGCTGAGCATGGTGGGATTGGCCCCTGACTGTTTGAGTAACCATCATCCTTCAGTGCTATGACACTGTTGGTTGGGTCATATGACCTGTAAAATCGTCTCTGAAATGACCTATAATGTGTCGAGTGGGATACCATACCATACCTTTGAAGAAAGTTGGAGCAATGTGTCTTACAGACTGGATGTCCTTCCTGATGGCAAATATCAAGATGTAAAGATAAGCATAATAAATAAATAATTAAATAACTAATAACAACTGCTGCAATAAAGGCCACTAGAGAATCTGCATATTTTATGATGTATGTTATGGTGACTTGATAGCACCAGCCTAAATATAATTAACCACTTGTAGTAGTAGTAGTAGTAGTAGAAATATTTATACACAGCGCAGTAAAAGCAACAGTCACTAATGTGCCGCAGTCTCAGCTAAACAAATGTACACTTTGTTCACAATGTCAGCATACTACTGCTTTGTAACGTGTGTTACATTATTGTCTGTGGCAGACTGTCGTGGCATCGTCAGCCCTGTCTGCCCAGCTGTCAACCAGATTTTCGACAGTTTGGACGAGATACAGTATCTGACGGAGCTGAACGATGCTGACATCAGTTCTGTTCAGAGCATTTTTGAAGATCACTGTCTTCATGCCTTACTATCGGTATTTTTTTTACCTGACCTAGCAGCCATTACTGGCAAATCGTCTTATATTTGTTTTTGTGTCTTTGATATCTGCAGTTTGTTATGCAGTGTGTGGTCTTGTCCTGATCTGAGATTGCTAACATTGGCGGCTTATCTGCAGTTATTTCTCTTCTTTGTGCAGAAGTAAAGGTGTGTGTACATGATGTGTGTCAGATTTATGATGACATTAGTGCACGATCACTCGGCCTTTATAGTCAACCACCGACATCCGACGCCTTTGTTCTTGCTCGAGAGGTTCCATCGTCTGTGTTATTTTTATAATTTTAATGTTAATAGTAATATCATATTTTTAGGTCGACTTCCGAAAGTCGACCTAATAGTATAGAGGGGAAAAATGTCCGTCCGTCCGTCCGTCCACAAAAAGTTTCTTCAATTTGAATGAAATTTGGTATATAGGTAGAGGTCGATGACTGCTGCAGGACGATATGCCGTATGGCCGGATCGAAG
>Ga0209339_1000837_pt1 | contig 12015 bp, 7 predicted proteins | sample OlaalgELextract3_FD_187376 | JGI IMG/M metagenome (GOLD analysis project Ga0209339, IMG submission 187376) | Olavius algarvensis symbiont microbial communities from Tuscany, Italy - Type A ELBA extract 3 (SPAdes) (version 2) | ecosystem: Host-associated > Annelida > Digestive system >... | reverse complement strand
CTGGGAAACTGTTGTAGATAGACAGCTGACACACTAAATGCGCCGTATCTTCCGAACGCGAAGGCCTACGAACTTCAAACTTGGTAGACGGACGGAGCCTAGATTTGCGAAAGTCACCATATTAATTCTTTTACTTAGAGCAGCCTTTAGCGACTAACCAAAGTACTCAACAACACGATGCATCGCGCGGCCTCTCTGCGATAGTTGAGCTTCTTGTTTGAGCCAGTACTAGCGTGTTACGGACGAACAGACAGACAGACAGATGGACAGACGGACACTCCGTCTGTGTCTGGCGTAGTTGAGCACGACAAAAACGCGCGTTCTCGATTACGGTTAGAATATTTTGTATGTAAGTTGTAGAAAATTACAGAAATAAATTACGCTGGATTAGAAGATAAGTCTTTTATAATCGCTGAAAATTTTGTGCAACTGAGAAAATGCAATTTTAGTCAACGCACGTTAACACCTTTACAAGCATATTATTTTCCCACACTGCTGGTTCGCAACTTATAATCCACTTTTTAGACAGACAGTTTAGATGAATTAAGAGAATTTCCAAAAAATTTATATAATTACCGTGCACAAACTGTGCGAATAATGTGGGAAAATTTTCTATTAAAATATTAAGTCGTTTCTGAGAAATTGTAGTTTTCAATGGGATATGTTTTTAGCCGCACCCTGTAGCCTACTCTGTCAGTCCATCATTGCCACTGACGCCGTTTCTGTTGTTGTTGCTGCTGCTGTTCGGGTGAATTATAATATAGTAGCGACACGCTGTGCAGCAGCTCAACAAGCAGAGCTGGCCATGAAAGATGATGATGTAGTCGACAGCTGCTGTGGCTGCGTTGCTTGTCCGCCGAGCTGACTGACGTCAGTGGTCATGTAGGTGGCGTCGCGTTCTACCTGGCCGGGTAGATGCGAGCATCGCCGCAGCACATCTCAGTGCCGTACACGCCGACGTCATGTCGGACAGGGACCGAGCTTGGGCACGAGATTGTGGGTGGGCCGGACCTGTCGGACTAGGATAGTCAAGGTGCGGTCGAGATCCTGATAAACGACATATCTCCCAGCGGGATCCGGACATCTCCCGCCGGACATTTCCCCCGCCCGGACAATTCCCGCTCCATTTTACATGGTGTATAGGGCATTTCCCCCTACCACGACCACCATGCGCCAATCTATATAAAGCGACCTACCGTTAACATGTAGAACATTGACAGCGGTTAGGGTCAGGAATATGGGTTAGTGTCAGTTTTCTAAAAAAATTTCCCGCCTCATGGGTCGGTTAGGATCAGGACCCCACGTCGTATGTCGGTTAGGGTTAGGAGTGCGGGTTAGTTCCAGTTTTCAGGTATTTCCCTGTCCCGTGGGTCGGTTGGGGTTAGCGTTAGAGTCAGGACCCCACGTCGTGGGTGGGTAAGGGTTAGAATTGCGGGTTAGTGACAGTTGCGGTAGATCGCTATATATAGATTCGCGGATGGTGGTGGTGGTAGGGGGAAATGTCCTACACCATGTAAAAAAGGAGGGGGAAAGTCCAGGGGAAATGCCCTACACTCCTCGCAGCGAGCCTGGAATCCACGCTTTGTTGATATCCCTCTACATCGCTGTCGTTCGGATTCTGTTCCTGCAACTTAGACACAACAAATAGTCCTATTTTCCAACACGTGCTTCCAAAGAGATGCGCTGCACGACGCTTGTCTGACGCCGGCGTATGCAGAGCTCGAATAACAGAAGCGATAATGCGCGGCGACATGCAATTCTGTGTTTTGATGGCTCGCTTTCTGAAGCAGGAGGACGTGCACGTGAGCTGATGCTTCAGTTTGAGTGTCGCTCGCTGCTGCTGCTGCTGTTACTGCTGCTGTAATCACACAGCACCGGTTACAACCGGGAGATGGGTACTGTTTTCACGAGCGTCACGCTGTGGGTCTATACGTTTGTGCTTCCCCCCAAAATGGTCCGATTTACTTCAACGACAGGCCAAAATGTTCCGTAGCGGTCCCTATTTGCTTAGTTCCGGGGCGAGTTGCCTTGCTGTGCCATGCACTGTAGATTTGCTTGTTCGTCCTCGTTCGTCTTGCGTGCATGTTTCAGCATCGGGTGTAAATATCGCTGTAACTCGCTAGAGGGCGCAACGTGCACCACCTCGTGCGTTACAACGCGTTTGTTGCAGGGATACTGTTTTAACGTCTGTCATTACATCGTGAAATTGATCCAACAGTAAAATCGCCAACTTATTAACACTTTAGACTCCAAAGGCAATTATTGTGCTACAGCGAATAATATAAAGTTGGTATACACTGGCCGTTGATGGGTGGGCTGTTACATTTGGTACAGGGCGGAGGGGCTTGGGCGGGCTGCGGTCCCGCCCAGTCCCCTCCTCGCTGTACCAAATGTAACAGCCCATCCATCAACGGCTAATGTACCAATGAATGTATTGCTATATGATGGTCCGTTGCTCTGCGGCTTTATTGTGGCGATTAAAGGGTTAAGAAACGCCGCAGCGGGGCTTTGCGCAATGAGGATGTCCGTCCGTTTGTCTGTTCGTTTGTCTGTCTGTCGTCTGAAATGCTGCAGCAACGGAGCGGCGGCCGCTGTGGCTGCGGAGCGGCTGCTACCAAGGGTGTCCCATATGTTTCCTACCCAAAAACTCACCCGTGAAAAACACTCCCGCGGCGGCCGCGAAGCCGCAACACCACTGGTGTCCCATGTTTTCTTCCCCGTGAATAACCCCCCCCCCGTAAATTTATGCTTCCGGCGGGGGATTACTGGTCTGGTAATTCCAAATTTTCTTTCTGCGACGAAAAAGGCACGGTCTTACAGATAGTCATATATCAGTTTTTAGCGAGGGTTACGTAGTACGCTACGCTACTGAGATCGCTTTTCCGTCCGTCTGTCTGTCTGTCTGTAATACGCGTATGCTGTGGGTACAACGATGGACTTGTTGCATTATCTATTTGTACAACCCGGTAGGCCAGGGATCTGGCTTAGTTGTAAAAAAAACAAAGCAAAAATATTCGCAATCGCATTCCCGGAGGGTTGTTACGTAGAAGTACGAAAAAATCGCAAATTTCTACTAATATCTCGCTTTATATCGGAAACGATACAACATATGGCCATAGTTACAATGAAATACTAATAGGAACTTATTTGAACTCGAATGGCCTTGGGTAACTTTAAGTGACAGCAAAATTTTAAACGACACTGACAATCGAACAACCTCATTGCGACAGCTGAGTTTCTTGTTAAACTAACAATTAGTAATAATTGTTATTTCACTTCGGCTTCCAGTTTCTTGAATTTCTGCATAATATAATATATTACACATTATTATTGTTTAGACGTTATTTATCAAGTCTGCTTTTGAAGCAGTTTAGCGTGTTAGTTGACGGTTTATAATTTCTTGAGTTTTGCTGAAGGTAAATATATTGTCAATTTCCGTTCAATGCGTGTTGAGTATATTTTACACAGAACGCACGTATTGACTTGTTGATGCGGCTGTTTTTACCGTTATTGACAACACAGTAGTGTTATTGTGAGAGCTGAAGTTGAAATCTTGTTAAATTTAACAGGTGTAGATATAATGAAGAAAGAGCAAGAGGCGTCCCAGCACAAGTCAGATTCCGCTCACATGGGTAACCACGTAGGATCGTCAGTCGTCGAGAATCACGTTCCTCATCATGCTCAAGCGCTGTCCGGTTCCAAGTCCAAGGTCGGCAGCGATTCGGTCGTCGCGCCGGCCATCACCGAGGTTGGCGTGGACTCGGCGGTCGTCGGCGGCGGCCCAGCTGCGATGGCGGTCCGTAACGTACAGACGACATCAAAGACTGATCACACGGCGCTGAGCGACGAGTCAGACGTCGAAAAGCGCGCACCGCCTGGTCCGACCAAGCTGCCGCCGTCGATGATGTCTCCAGCAACGACAACATCGAAGAAGAAAGACGGCGGCGGTGGACGGCGAGGTGCTGGCAGCGCCGACACGCCGCGGTTTTCACAGCTGCTGAATCCGGCAGTCATCGACGATCATTTCGACCAGTACATCACTGGGCGTCAGCCGCCGTCCAGTCGACCGCCAGCGGCCGGCGGCGGCAGTGACTTCCCGGCTTTCAGCTACGACAACCGGCCGACAATGAGCAACGAGGCGGCGTCAGCGACGGACAGTCGGTCACGAGCGATACAACGTCGGAAGACGTTACCTGGTCGCCCGCCAGGTCCCCTGCTGGTCGGCGGCGGCAGCAACCCCGGCCACCGTGCTCCGGCGCCGACGCTGACGGGTAACCGCGAGAACGAAGCGATCTCGTTCGTAGCGGCAGCGGCAGCGGCAACGGCGACAGCGGCGTCTGCCGTTCCCGTCTACCGGAAACCCGCTGCCGCCGCGGCTCCGCCACCATCGCGGCCGGCAGCGGTCGGTGGATCGGGGCCCCGGCTAAGGAAGGCCGCTGGCGGCAACAGGGGCAGCATGCCGGACGTGAGCGAGTATGCCAGTGTGGCGGCAACTGCCGCGTCGCCGTCGATGCCTCGCGAGGAAGTGCACGTGCTCAGTCAGTTGCGACGTGAGGAGCTGCGGCGGTTACGCGAGGATGCGGCGAGACGGCACCAGCAAGACGTCGTACTACGGCTAGGTGATATTAAGGTACTGACGACGAGCTGAGCTAAAGTACCGGTACCGTTCGGTCATGGTTCTGTACTACAAATGTAGTTTGCGACGTTAAATCACCACCCGCGCGCCACAGTGGCGTATCCCATATTATCGAGTGGCGCGGTGGCTTAGTGGTAGGGCGTCGGACTTGCGATCTAGTAGTTGCGGGTTCGAGCCTCGAGGCCCAGCCGCGACGCTGCTGCGTAACAACCTTAGGCAAGTTGTTCACACCCTGCTGCATCTGTCACCAAGCAGTATAATTTGGTACCAGCGAAAGCTGGGAAGTAAACAGGCATATCGCGTGGTGCACCAACCCGTATCACGTGGTTTCGCAGTGTTCGCTGATGCCTGGCTGTCGGGTTGGCTTGCGGAGATCAGCGCCGACTTACGGGAAACGGTAGCGCATTAGAGGTGGTGCTCCACGACTATGCGCTATACAAATCCACGTTTACTTTACTTTACTTTATCCAAAAGGGGGCCGTAGGTCCTAACGTTACCCTGGATCTGCCAGTGCAACGGAACGCAGCCATTTTCGAACATGTCTGAGCTTTTGACCATATCTTGCTCCCGTAAAAATTTCACGATGATATCTCAAACGGTTCAAGAGTTATCGCCTTGACAGAAACAGACACACACCCACAACCGACACTACTGAAAACAATACCACCGTCGCTACACTGTCACTGCGTCGGTGGTAACCAGATTACTTTGCTACTATTTGTCTTCTATAGTAGGTATGTGGGCTTGTACAAAACACTTGACCAAACATTTCTGGCAGTTTTGATAGCTGTCTTTGTGTACATGTATCTGCAGGCTATGCGCAGCGGAGGCTATTATGTTATTTTACTATGTCCAGTTGTCCCGATGTCCCGTGCCAACATGGACTCGTCCGCAGGGCGGGCGAGTCCGTTACACACATGCTAGCAGCGGAGGCGTCATGACCGCGCGCGGTCTTAAACTCTCTAGTCTTATTTTTTTAGAAAAACTAGCTGAATTACAGCTAATAATAATTAGCTAATAAAATGCTACTTTTAATTTTCTTAGTTCATTATATTCTTGCAGTCCTACAAAAATGTGAAAGTTGTGACAAGTTTTAAAATAGCTTTAGTTGTGGTTTTAAAACTGAATTTGCTGCAGTAGGCCCAATGTTTGGGCCTAAAGTGTGAAGCTTGAAGTTGTGTGGCTTGTTGCAGGAATGGTGTCAAGAACGACAACTACTGGTGCTCGTGATTGCGCTCAATATTAGTCTTGCGACGGTGTTTTTCAACCTCCTAACTCACTAGTGAACGGCCCACGTTCTAGAGTTTTATTGTCATTCGATACGGGGAGCCACTGTCATTGCTTTCGTCCTTTTCGCTCGTGACGCCATGTTCAGGCAGTTTTAAATTTAATGCCGGTGGCTAAATACAGCAGTTCAAACTCGACGACGAATTGGCTCATTTGTATGACTTATTTTTGAAACATAATAAATTTAATTGTGACTGAAGTTAGTGAAAAGTTAGCAATTTTTGTCCACGATATGATGATGATATGACGGGTTCTCGCAGATTGTGATTTATTGCTGACAGCTTGTAGGCGTGTCATCAATATGCAATAAGCTTCGACTACGACAGTACCTTGAATGTGCATTAGACACAGTCTTAGACGGATAACAGATGGTTTTTCCAAGCTTACCGTATTTACGAAACACAATAAGCGAAATATGACGTGCAAGCGCAACGCGTATACTAGGCCTAGGCCTAATTTATTAACTGCATTGTTACGTTTGTGTGTGCGACTTAACTTCAGCTATAAAGCCTGACTATTTACTATTTCGATTCACTTTATTCATCATCATCAGTTTAATACGCCAAGTAGGTAGGCAGCAATAAGAGAAAAATACAAATAAAATACAAAATAAGCAGACTACAATAGAAACAGAGTATACATTATGAGTTGCTTTTAGTTTTTAAATAGGCTAATTTAAACTCTACAGTTTATCACACTGTAGCAATATAATACGCTTAGTTTTTAGCCGGTCATTTTTCTCTGTCCATTGCCTGGACTCCTATGGCTCTCGCCAAGCAACCTATACTATTATTTAAAAAAAATAGAATAAGAATATTGCAACTGCGATAGAATAGCTGGTCCTCAATTGTACACTGTGTTCAAAAAAACACCCACTTTTGTTTTCTTGCAAAAATAGTGACCAATTTGAATGAAAATTGCAGACAAAATAGCTAATGAAATGCTGATTCTAACAGCATAAAAATAACCTGTATTCTTGCTAAATATGCTTTGCTTGCAGCATTGTAAACAGTATTGTAAAGGTGTCATTGCAGCATTGAGATTTACCATTGACGATAAACATCTCTTTAAATGGATGCGAGTGAAAAAAATAGGTACAAAAACGTTAGCTCAAGATGTTTTTGACAGAAGGTGGAGTAAAGACACTGATCAAAATATCAATTCGAAATCTCTAACTTTGTTGATCTTTGCAGTGGGGTGGGTAATGGGTATTGTGTGGTCGATTCGATCACAACCCGGACACGAGTCAATGATGCCACTGCGGTCACTTTCTTCGTTAAATGTTTTAACCCATTAAAACTCTATCCTGTGTCAGGAAACATCTTCAGAAAGCGGTTTGCTTCATACTTTCTATTTGTTCACGAGCATTTAATAAAATATTGATCTCCAACGACGATCGTTTTGCTGTAACGGCAGTTTTACTAATGTCCTGGTTATATCGCTGCTAACAAAGAATATTTAACGAACAGACAACTGAGTACACTGTTATATGTACGCAACTATGCTAAGTTTCGTTTTCATATCCACAACACTGACGAAATTATGCTGCTGTGATCATGACAACCCCACAGTTTTAACGTTATCAACAATGCTGCAACTATTAACCGTGTTGAGTGTCAGTGTCACATGAACTGAAAAGAAAACACCTTTAATGTAAGTAAGTAAGTAAGAGTAAATGTTTAACGTGTTCTCCGCTGGCCTTTAACTACTCTACCAACCTGGTTCAAAAACATCTTAGTTGATTGGAGCATGTGGAATGGGCTCAAGTGGCAGGACGATGAAAATAATGTTGACAATGTTACAATAAAAATTAATAAATTACTTTAATGATTGTTTTCAAGTATATAAGCACAAAAATTTCGTCACAGTAACGTCACTATTATGTTGAGATGGTATCAGGTTTCTGTTAAAAATATAAAAAAAAAAAATTTCTCGTAAATCAAACAAAACGCTAAAAAAATATTAAGGTAATTTTACGCAGCTTTCGCATTGTTATCCGTCGCCAAATAAAACTTGGCGTCAATATAGATGTTCAACAATCACATAAAATTATGAAATTTTATCTTAAACCGTTGATGAGTTATTAGCAAGAGATCGTAGAAGGATATTTTTTGCCGCGCCCTGTATGTTGGTGTAAACAAGACGTCAGACACTGCATGCCGGGCGAGTTGGAATTTGGGTACGGTTACGGAGAGTACCATTGTTTCAGGGAATCCAGACTTCCATTTAGCATAGTGTATCTTGGCACAGGGTAGTCCTTTCCACAAACCATACAGCCGGTTCTGCACATTTCACTATACACGATTTTGATTTTTTTTTCAGATGTCCCTGGCATGCGTTGTAGTTTCAAGGTCACATAGCTATATTCAGAAACAACTTGAAGAACCCAACAAATTGATATCGAATGTCGTTCGGATCAGCACTGTCAGTGGGAGCAAAACGAGACGCAGAAACCCCAAGCTTGAGAAGAGCCCGGTCGCCATCTAACACAGTGTGACCTAGACCTTGACCTAGACCAACCCCATGCTCCGTAGCATCTCGATCAGTACAGCCGTTTTGATATACAGTTCACCCGCGTGCTTAACTAAACAACCAGCTACGTCACAGCAATATCTGCAACTTGCACTCTTCACAGTGCGTTAATGGAAAAAAAACGTGTCCTCCGCCGGCTACATTTACACGACACTGCTGAAGCTTATGTGATGTGCTAATAGTGCTATAGCTTCGAAGTGGCACTTATTTGGCATCGTTTTTAATGTTAATTTAATTAAAATTTGTAACGCAATACGCGATTGCTTGCAGTTATGAAAACACCGTTTCTACTGGCAATTCGGCATACGTAATTTTGTCTCGTTTTGTCTTTTTTGCCGCGCGATGCTATGCATAAGCGCGGCCTATGCCGTCATGCGGTGTCTGTCTGTCCGTCTGTCACGTTCGTGAGTTGTGTCGAAACGAATAAACATATCATCAACATTTTTTCACCATCGGGTAGCCACGCCATTCTAGTTTTTTCTTGCCAAACGGCATAGCAATATTCCGACGGGAACTCCTCTGACGGGGGCGTCGAATGCAGGTCGGGTAGGCAGAAATCGCGATTCTGAGCCTATATCTGGCTTGACCGCCTGTGTTAACGCTGCAACAGGCAGGTGTTGTAAACGCGGTCGCCGGTGGAGCACGGCCAGCGGGTCGCAAGTTATGACACATCGCTATTAGTAAGCGGGGGTGTTGATAGCCGGAGAAGACGATGAAATGTTTATGACAAGAAGCCTCAACGTTACGCCAAAAACAACAGAGCAGCGCATTTAACTGCACGCAGTGACAAACCTGTAGCCTACGCAACTAAAGGGGTGTTTATAGCGACACAACTCAACTCAACTGACCCAGTTGAACAGCGTACAGCCAAGTCAGTCATGTTTTTGTTTATGACGTCATGACCTACAAACTGAGTCAACTGGGTCACTACGTTTATTGATAGGTGACAGTTGTTCACGCTGTGAACGTGTCGACAACTCGACGTCAAGTTGAGTTGAGTTGTGTCGCTATAAACACCCCTTTACAGTATAAGACTATTCGACGTTTTGTACCGTTGAAGCTAACTACTGACAGACACGAAGCATCGCGCGGCCTCTCTGCGACAGCAGTGCTACTTGTCTTATCTGCCTGCATTACATTTCAACGAGTTTTACACCTCGCCTGCATTGATATTATGTGACGAGATTCTTGGATTAGTCGCAGATTGTAATGTACTACATCATGCACGACTTACGTAAAGCGATTCTGCGCAAGTTTTATTATTCGTTTATGATGTACACTGCGTCCTAAAAAAGTAGTACACCAAACTTATGGCGATAACTTCGTCAATTCTTAGCGGATTTTAAAAACTTTTTTCACTGCTGGAAAGCCAGGTAAATTTCCAACAAAACCCATATGATACTTCCCATCATGCCTTCAGTGTGTTGCTGCACTACCTTGCGAAAGTCAGAAGTTCGAGTTTTGTCATATCTGGAAGAAAATGCAGACGAACACGTAACATACTTTGATTTTTGAGCACACACCCATTTTAATGCACTTAACTTACTTACTTACTTACTTGTTGTTTCAATTTCCGGTTCCTGTTAAATATTCTTTGTAAATAGCAGACGATTTTATCTCAACAAGTATAGTGAACTGAAGCAGCGTTTTCTGCATGTTTGGCATGGCATTGACCAGACCATCATTGACAATGCGCTTGACGAGTGGCATGGACGTCTTCGCGCATATATGTGAGCAACTGTTGTGACTATATTTAGCCACATGACAAGGAGGTTTCTGTTTTTGTCAAATGTTACACGATTTTTATATTGTTTTTTTTTGGAAATTACTGCAATTTCATACTTCTAACTTTCGCAGGGTAGTGCGGCAACATACTAAAGGTATGATGGGAAGTATACATACATTTTGCTGGAAATTTACCTGGCTTTCCAGCAGTGAAAGGGTTTTGAAAGTCCGTTAAGAATTGACAAAGTTATCGCCATGAGTTTGGTGTATTACTTTTTTGGGACACAGTGTAGTTGTTTCGGTACGAGGGTCGTTCAATAAATAAGTTACAAAACGACATCATTCTGTTAATTTTCAAAATATAACAATTTGGTAATATACGTTTTGCAGGGAATTTAATTGGGACATATACTGGAATTTCTGTGACGATGACGTCATTATTGTGACGTCACTTGCAGCAGTTTTATTTTACAACTCGCTTTGTGTTAAACAGCATTGCAAGCAACGAGAAAAGAGAACAAGTTCAACAAGCAAACGTGTTTATACGTCAAACATTAAAGTTTCATTTTTCAAGGCATCATCCAAATTCATTTAAACATTTATCCCGTCGCACGCCGGTCAGACTGCATGAGAGAATCGACTACTGTGATCGTTGCATCGGTCATCGAAACAACACGGCGACCAGGTCATTCCTCATCAACAACACTTTCTCGACCATAAGCAAACTTTTTACACCAAACATGTATTGCTAGTCTCGTAAAACACTTGTCACCATACACTGGACGGATCTGAAACTGAATGGCATTTGCACCAAGTTTTTCACCAACCGGAAACGAATAACAACACGCTGTTCTTTACGGGATGCTTTCAGTGGCACCGCTGCTTTATCTAATGCTTATAAATGACGTCACAGTGATTAAATCCCCTACCAAACGTTTATTTCGGAATTTTCGCATTTTGAAAATTAGCAGAATAACGCCGATTTGTAACTTATTTGTGGAACGACCCTCGTAAATAAGTTAATGGTTACCACACAAAAACACCGTTATATAATTTGGTGTATTTCAGAAGCGTATGAAACGCTGCAACGCATGCAATAATTATTTTTGAAATATATAGTCAGAAAGACGCGACCTTTTTATTTATTTATTTTATTTTATTTTTGTTTTTCATCATTGATGGCATAGTGTGTTAGGGAACTGTATAGGTTGCGAATTTACTCAATAATGTACTCTGATTTTTGTTGTACGGTGAAAATGTTTGAGCTAACGGACGAGACGGTGTTTTGTGCTAATCATCGTCCTTCAGTGCTGTGACACTGTTGGTTGGGTCATGTGACTCGTAAAATCGTCTCCGAAATGACCTATAATGTCTCGAGTGGGACGTTAAACTTTACTATACATACAACATTGACTTCGTGCACGATGGCTATGTATAAACCGTTTGTAGTACATGGGAATGACCTTCAAAGGTCACTTAAGGTCGTCAGCAATGTCATTCTTCCCAGATCGCCTGGACTTTATATCAGCGACTGGAAAAGTAGGCTACACTTATTTTCAGACGAAATCGCTGAATGACCCTGAAGGTGGATGAAGGTCATCAGCGACGGCACAATTCAATAGGCCACTTCCTACTAGTGGTCTGTACTAAAGACAAATTTATTTCACCAAAACATACGGTAGCATATGTATACTGCGTCGTTTCTGAGATATACATACATACATACATTTATTTGACAACAAAGGGCCGACTGGCCTCTGACATGCTGCAATAGTGTTATAAAATAGTTTAAACATAGCAATCATAAAAACAATAGCCTACTATTAAGCACGTAA
>Ga0209339_1000836_pt1 | contig 12023 bp, 7 predicted proteins | sample OlaalgELextract3_FD_187376 | JGI IMG/M metagenome (GOLD analysis project Ga0209339, IMG submission 187376) | Olavius algarvensis symbiont microbial communities from Tuscany, Italy - Type A ELBA extract 3 (SPAdes) (version 2) | ecosystem: Host-associated > Annelida > Digestive system >... | reverse complement strand
CTGTTTTCACTTCGGGTAGGCCTAGCCCAAGGACTCTAGTTTTTGAGATCAAATTTTATTTCCTAGGTCCCGCTGGAACCCCCTATGCTAGGGCTTTAAATGAGACTGGGGTGGATACAAGTGGCAAAACAGCGCAGATGTATAATAAAAGTATGAAGTGATGTATTTTATGTATTTGTATGTCAATAGGTAGGTCGTGTGGCTGGTCGTGAAGCTTCTGCTATGAAACGTGTTTGTGCACCAGCACAGGTCAGTTACATCTAATATCATTTCAGTTTTCATTGTACAGTTTCTTGTGAATAAAGAATATACTCTGAGGCGTTGGCACATTTCACAGTTATCTGCAGCATGCCATATAAGGCAAATGCCCTGCTCAGTTAACAGCCATTGCATTTGTCATGTGTAGTATGCTCACAGTCCTGACCATAAATGAACTTATTTATAATGACATAGTAGCTTATTCCGATAGATAACAGTTACTTTCACAAATTGTGGAACCATATACTGATAGCAGAAACGTTGAGGGCATAAGCAATTATTGCTAATTTTACTTCCGCCCAAACATGGTGCTTGATTCTACACAAATGTCGCTTTATATACTTCTTAGTGGAGGAAATTAGACTGGTGACCCTTCTTTGTGTATCTTACTAGTATGTTAATGAAGACAATAACAGAATAGCAAAATACTCGAAAAACTCCGGTCAAGTTTACAAGCACACAAGTTAACGATGCAGGAAAATAGCAAATGTCCTAATGTAGTGAGAGTTCACGTTGTAATAATAATAGTTATTATTACTGTACACCTCACTTATTATAGTGAGGGCCGCATATTGCAATAGATTGTGTCGTGATGTTGGTTGGTCACTTTGTGACTTGCGGATAAACGGTGTGTCGAAGGCCTATAGTTACTATTGAACACTAATAGGAAAGTAACCTAGGAATTAAATGATACCATTTTCAGCCACCTGGCATATCTCTTAACCTGGGATCTAGGCTTCCACTTTTGGAATTCTGGCACATTTCTGTTGTATTATTACGACTTTCGCATGTTGTCAACTTGGCAACCGTCAGATGTTGTAAACAGAGTGCAACGGTGACAGATTGGTAACACTAATCGCTGGAGTTTGTGTACTGTGAGGCACATCGTAAGGTATCACTATGGCCACTTGTTACTATTATTAGAACTATTATTATACTCAGCCACAACCGTTTGTTGTTTGCAGTTATAGATAACTTAATCACATATACATGGGGAAACTAAGTTGGGTTATCCTCAGAATGGTGGTCATAAATTCTGAAACCATAAACACAAGTAAGCTTACGCCTGAGAGATTTCGACTACACTCCACACAGGTGACAGCTCGCTTATGGTCCTAGAATCGAAGAACCCTAACCCAACCGTAACCCCAACCCTATTCCTAACCCTAGCCGTGTGCATGGCAAGCCATGTGTGTAGACACTTCCTATCGAAAATTCTGCACTCGTGGATTGTTTAGGGTTAGGACCCCCTCGGTTCAGAAGTACGGCTTAATGCCAGTTTTCAGTTGTAATACATTAAATTGACATGCACTGACTATAATTATAACATGTTTATAGTTTCAGAATTTGTGACCGCCGTTCTGAGGATTATCCTAAGTTCTCCTGAACACGGTTGCCAACAGCTATTAAAAGCATCGACGACTAAGATTTTATCATTATGATGACATTTAGTCAATACGGCTGAGTGCACAGTTGCTAAATTATGAATGATTATTTTATTAGAGAGCATGTTTTGATTGTAGCTGTTTGTTTATTTCAGCGAGTCCTTGTGGCTAATACAGATGTTCTTGTTGGCCAGATACAATCACGACTGGATGCGGTGAACACTACACACCTACAAAGTGAGCAAAATTGTTTATGTTATATTATGTAAGAAATGTGTATTATTAGAGGGCACAATTGCTGCTAAGCGAAGACGACATCTTATGTTTTATGTCAAAATGTTCTGTGTTGTTTTTTTTCTTTTTTTGACGCGACTGCTCAGCACTGGCTTAACGGATTTTCACAATCTTCACCGACAGATGTCTTTCCAGGGTTACTCGTTAATGGTATTCCCCCATGCAAGTTGGTCCCCCACCCAAAAAGTTGCGTGCTCAGAACGTCTATTTTTTGGAGCAAAAAATTAAGAATCCGTCATCTTTGTACGGCTGCTGCACGGAAATGAGGAGGAATTCTTGCAAAACTAAAACATCTGGTATAAGTACAATATCTAGGCTACCCTCACATACAATTTTGGTGAAATTTGATTCTGGGAATTTGAGTTATAGAGGTCTCATAAATTGTGCATTTTGGCCACTGGTTGTACAGCGCATCATTGGACTGGCAATATCTCAAAACTGACAACACAAACAGAACTACCAGTCTCAGTTTGCAGAAATCTTAAAGTATGGCCTTTCCAATGATGTAGCCCTTTCGGGGATTATTTCCCCCGTTTCCTAAATTTTTGTTATTTTTTACGGAGGCATTATGTATTGTTTACCAGTGACAGATGCGGGCATGGGTATTTCGCAAAAGGTACTTTGCAAAATGCGAAAATGCAAATGGGTATTTTGCATAACGCTTTGTGAAATAGCGCTGTCTTCAGACCTGCCAACTGACCCACCCCAGGTGGCTCAGACCTGCGTTTGAATCTTAAACCTGCCTAACCGGCGCAGTCGCTGAAAACCCGCTTGAGCTGGCTGATTTTTAAATTAAATACCAATTTAGCAAAGAAGAACCATAAAGACTCCCAGCCCAGACTTCAAGGTCACACCATAGTTCACGCTCACGTCCCAGAAACAGCTAAAGATATGGGCATATTTACTATAGAATGCCAATAGGAAACTGTACTCAAGCTTTCGAATCGTACCATTGTCAGTGACCTGTAGCCCAAATTTTAAGGCCACAATGTTATTCAACGTCAAATAACTTGAAAACGATACCACATACAGCTATAGTTACAAAGGCAGACTGATAGTAAGTCATATGTGGTCTATCATATAGCACCATTTTCAGTGACTTTGAATGACCCCCAACCTAGATTTGAAGGTCACACCATTATTTGACACTGAATATCGCACAAACAGTATGTGATACAGACATAGTTACAATGAAATGCTAATAGGGACTTACACATGCCCTATTCAAGAGTGTCACTTTGAGTGACCTTAAGTGACTTAGTGAAATATTCAATGGCACGAAGCATCGCGAAGTCTCCTGTAATTGCTAAACATGTTTTCCCATCTCTGGACAAAATATGAAATTTTAATTCGTTATAGAAACAAAGAAAAGTGACTTTAATGAGCAATTGTCAAACTTGAGTGTGTACAAAGGCATTATGTCCATCCACTTACGGCACGAAGGTTTTAAGTGCGGATGTTGATTCATGTTTTCCTCATTTTGTGACAGAATAACGTAGACTATTTAGTGCCAGTAATTTTACGTTTACATTATTGGAATGCTCGTGATTTTGTCAATAATAGTCATGGTAAGTGCTGGCGTCGAAAGCACAAATATTGTGTGTCTATGGAATGAGACATAGTACCTTTGTATCTTTGTGATTTTCTCAAAAACAGGCTTTTTGGACATAGTACATTTGTGCTGTCAACCATTAATGTAATGATTGTAAATTATGTATGCTGCAGGTCTTTGTATGTGTAACGTGTATATTTAGCTCCACGTGGGACTGCTGGCCGTGTATTGACACCTTATTGTGTTCGGTCGATGTCAAAAAATCCTACTTCAACAGCTAGAAAGGTCCTCATTCTGTTTTATATTCTGATTGCTATTACATATAGTTAGCAATTAGCATGGCAGTTGATACAAAGAACATCTGTATTGTTTTTAGAGCAGTATCCATCATGGCTGTGTCTCAGAGGGCTTCCCCTTTGTAGCAGCATTACTGGTCTAGCACAGTGGACAGACCGCACTAGTCTAAACCAGCCACTAGTATCAATAATACGTTAGGGATGTAAGTTGTTGGCTAACAATTAATCAAAAACTGACCGAATTATTCGACTATCGAATAATGCTGCCATCTAACTGGTAGTCAATAATCAATATGGATCTCACTGAAACACACCATAACTATGGGCACCGTGACAGGCGACTTAATTGTCAACAACGTGTACTGTAACACTGTTCTTATTGTTTTGTAAACGATGCATCACAAATTGGTGATTATGATGATGATGATGATGCTGTGTCCACTTTGATTTGTTGATAGTCACCCTCACTGGGCCACAGCTGGTACTGATAGCTTTTTCAACAAACAAATATGAAATTAAAAAATGCAGGGTGACCACTTGTATGGAAAACCTGGAAATGTCAGGGATTTTGACAGCTGTCAGTGAAATGTCAGGGATTCTACCAAACGTCAGGGAAAAAATCTTGTCTGGGAAAAGTTGCCTAAAACTGTCTATTAGTAGCTGCATATTTGCATTCATTCTTGACTTTGCTGAGTTTGTGCATTTATTTTTTGTTTCGGATCATGCATTGTTGCACTCCTACCCCGAACCACTAACAATAATACCAGTACCATACCGGTATGATGTGAGTAACACTTAACATGGGCATGAGTGCCATGAACCGTCAGGGAAATGTCATGGAATTTCACATTGCCTGGAGAGAGACTGGTCAGCCTGAAAATGACATCCTTGAAACTTTCCGTGTAATTTACTCAAAATAAGTTTCTGTGTTTGTTGTGCAGCAAAACTGATGATTATGAACCGACTTCCCCTGTCAAGTGCATGTTGGCACATGTCTTTCCTTGTTTAATGGCACACGTTGTGTCAAAGTGTTTACAGTTACTTGTTGAATACACAAGTATAAATACATAGCGTTGCAATATTTGGATTGGGGTTGCAGGTTTCATAATGACCATGTTTTATGCCGTGTGCATTCTAGTGTTGGCAACCACTTCTGTTCATCGTCTTCGTTCTATTGTTAGTACCAGCTGCTGGTAGTGTCCTGCTAGTTTAGTACACTTGATTGTTGAATATTTTCTGTAGCAGCCTCATGGCATGGAATTCTAGTCCAAGACTTCTATATGATGATCTGTTGCACCTCTGATTTGACAGTCTCGACTTCTTAGTGCGCTTTACAAATGTTATGAATGAACGAATGATTTGTGCTGCCACCTTTGGACGTTTGTTGAAAAATTCCAGCATAGAATGTAGCAGCAAAATGGGGATTTTAGTGATGATGTGCTGAATGAGTTGACTTTACAACAATATGTCCGTAGCAGAATCGCGTGTGCAATTGATTGATTTGCAAATGTTGTTTGTGTATGAAAGCTGGCACAGCGAGTTCCACTGGCCAAGCCTGTCAACGTAGGTAAACGGCAGCCTCAAGAAGTAAGTTGTCTAAGCATTTTAAAGTATAATGCACAAATTTACATTTAAACCAGGTTTACAAACAGTAATGGAGCTTTTAGTATAGGTGACTGGTGTCTGTCGTCAAACTTATTTCTAATCGTTACTCCTACAGTTTTTCTCAGATTCTCACAAAACTTGACAACATGTTCTATGTGCCAGTACGGAAAAAACTACGGAACAGATCTTGGACATTGTGCTTTTTTAATTTTTTGGCGAATTTTTGAAATTGTAAATCAGCAGCGGAGCTATCTAGGCAGACAGTCCTCCTTTAGTTGAAAGTTTTGTAACAGTGTTTGCACTGCTACTTGGCACTTTTGATTATGTTGGTTGTCTGTATGAGTTACTGTCTCTCTGTTTAATTATTGTTTTGTGTAAACTTGCACTAAACAAGATCATGGTGTCTGATATAGAACGTCGTGGTACGAACAATCCAGTTTGATGAATATGATGACCATATTCAGCTAGCAAAATCTGACGTCACTGGCAGCGTACCTGAGCCACAGGTCGGACATTCAGTGCCTTGCATATTTGATCTTGAATGTAATCTGTTGAATGGTGCCATTTCCAATTACCTTGAATTACCCCTAACCCAGATTTCAAAGTCATGCCATTATTTGATGCTGAATATCTCAGAAACGATACGAGATAGAGACACAGTTACAATGGAATACTAATCGGTACTTACGCTCTCCGTACTCTCTGAGACACCTGAGCTGCTTGTCTCGTATGTTGTACCTAGTGTTAAGAGTGACACCTTTTTGCCAGGCAGTTTTACTACTTGGGTTCAAGTCAGTTTTTAAACAGTGTAGATCTAAAAATGTAAAATAGCACATTGTTGTACATGTATCTGAGAGAATTTGTGCATTTATCACTGTATTACATCCGAGCTTTCAAGCTTAGAAAGTCAGCTAGTGAACATTGCTTGTGGTTTACACCGTTAAAATGTAAGGGATTATCTCTCGTTAACATATAACAAATATCACAATTCACTGGTTGAGAACTGCACAATTTAACATGCCACATGTTAAAACTATCCACCTTCTTATAAAGCCCACTGACAGCGACTTTATGAAACAGGGCTCGGCATTAGTGATTGTGTCTTGTGCCAAGTCCAGTGTTATTTTAGTTCGATTTTTATTCAGTTCTCACGTAGTCGATTTTAGTTCTTATTTACTTCCTGTTCATCCTTGGAATGATCATTTTAGTACTTACTCAGTTCTAGTTCTCAAAGTTCCAGTCATTTTAGTTTCTGTTATTTTTCGTTCTCACCAGTGTTTATTTTACTATCAAATGTCTCATTTCACAACACAGCAAACATCTACGACACGTGCTGTTCACTGTTCAGGTACAGGAAGACTCTCATTTCTAGGTTTTTTTTCAGACGATTTCTTCTTCCAGTTTTCAGCATTACGCATAGTGAAAATACACATTCTGTGCATGTTACTGATGCTCATGCTGATAACAGATTCAGAGCCAGCGGGTCAGGAGTTGGATACACAGCCTGACACTGCATCTAGAACTGATGTCCATTGTCCACTGCTGTTGGATTTGTAGACCTTTTATGAGCTCCCCAACATCAAATGATCTTCCATTGGCTCGTGTTAATTTCGCCGCCAGAAATGTGAACTTCATCAGTGCTGGTGCAGGTGCCACTGCTCCATACTGTGCACGTGTTACTGACCTGTCAGTTTCTGTAGACGGTTGTGCTGCTGTCATTGCCGGGTGCAACATGTACAACTTTTCAGCCTGTAGAAGCCCAGTAAGCTCAATCAATACCAAGGAGACACGATCTAACTGTTGGATCCATCAGACCAGCTGCAGCAGGAAGAGGGTTAAACTTTACAGTGCTTGGCTGTAGTAGTGCTTCAAAGCAGTTCCAGAAGCTGAGATCAGAGATGTATTTATGTTTTTTCTCCTTCAATTTGCTGCAAATGTTACTCTGAATTTAGCAACAATGGAATAGTGGTGGACAACAGTGAAGCATCAGTTGACAGCATGTCTTTTTGGTCATCTTTCAACGCTGATTGTACTGCACACTGTTGTCTGCCCGCGACTACCGACTGTCGGCACTTTTGTCGTTTTTGTTTAATTTTACGGTGCCCCTGCAATGTCGTTGACATGATAGTGTCACCTTAATCAGTACGTTGTTTCTTACTACTTACTATCTAGACTATAAATGCGAATGGTTCCAAGATCTCTGCAACATTAAGTTATACCCAGCATAGAAGACCCTCTTAAATACTGGCATGAACATGATGTTCTAGAATCATCAGTTAGACAGACCATTTTATTTAGCTTTGTTTCAGACATTAAGTTCCTTTTTTTGCATTTTTTTATTCTGTGTGTGTGTTGTATAGGTTGCAGAAAAATATGAGTTGAAAAAGACTGACCAGTCATTGGCTTTGTGTGATAAAACTGAGGGTTATAGTGTGGTCAGAAACATCTACTGCGACCGACCGGTTGAGCACACAGTTCGCTCAAGCCCATCTTGGCGTGATAATATGTTATCTGCTGGCAAGGATGGTGGAGTTCGCTCACCACTGTCAGTTATTGGTCGATCTCCAGGTGCTAGAAAACTAACAAAAGGTGATTTGGCAGCAAAGAAAGCAGCCGTGCACGGCAGCGATCTTGCCTTGGCGAAGAAAGCTGTTGCTGAGTTAATTGCATCAGTAGAAATGGATAATTGCAAGGAGAATGCATCTCCTCGCTTACAGCAGAAACGGCCTCGCTCCAGCAGTGACAAACCAACTATGATTGCTACTGACAAACCGGCTTCTGTTAATATAGTACAAGCAGCAGATCGGAAGAATGCCATAAATGTGGAATCCCTTTTGGATACCACTGCATCTAGTATTGATGAAGGAATTGGAATGAAATACAAGCTTCTTGGCAAGGAAAAAGATGAGGATGCTTCTGACAGTGATGTTGAGAATAAGGAAAACATCTTTCGTGGGTGGAGCACAGATGAAATTGTTGAGATCTCCAACAACTGTGATGTTGACAAAATGGTTCATGACACAGTCGAACAGCTTGATAAGCAGGCACGCACACTGCGTCGTCGCTCTCAGCTGTCGACTGAAGCTTCGGAGTATGAGAACATTTTACAGCAGCTGAAGCTGGTTCGTCAGCGTCAGGCAGAGCTTGAAAAGCTGCAGACGATGCTTCATTCACAGCTTGTGCACTGTAGGCCTACACTGGCCGATGAACAACCGCTTAACCTCAAAGTGAACTCTGCACGTGAACTTGAGCAAGTTGACCAAGATTTACTGGAGCCACTTGACTTAAGAATTTCATCAGTGAAGCAGTGCCAAGAGCTCACAATCAAGAACAGTGAGCGGGTTATCCTCGCAGATATAACCTCGAAGGTTGTTGGTGACGCTGATATGGACGACTGCTTTGAAGTCCCAGATTCTCCGCCAGCAGCTGCAACTGATTCGGATGACAGTGACCTTGCAAAAGACGAAGTGGAAGTGGATGAAATTCGTCCAGTCTGTGATCGTGAGTGTACTATACAGACGGAGAGAGATTTCGTGGAAAACGGACAGACGAAATCAACCCCTGTTCGTTTATCTCCTGCTGACTGCAGTGAGGCTGACGCTGACAAGGCTCATATAGTCGGAGTTTTGGACCAGTACCTGGCCAGCCTAAACGTGTCTGACATCAGTCAGGCTAATACTCCTTCACCCACCACTGCCAGTGTGGCGAGTCCTGATACCAGTTCAGAATTCAGCAACTACCAGACATACCAGAGCTCTCTTGATTCATCGTGTCGATGTTTTGATCCTATTGCCGTTGTACTACTTGACGGAGATGAGCAGGTTTGTCATCGAAATTAATGACTTGCTTTATTGCTGATTTTATGTTTTTGTTAATCCCTTATGTGTGATTATCATTCAGTGATAACTTTCGACCCATCCATTAATCATATCATTCATTCATTCATTCATATTCATTTAATGTACAAGTTGACATAACGCAACTGCACAGTAATAAAGCAGTGATAAAAACTGCAGCAGATCACATACAGTAGGTATAAAATATGTGCAGAAATGGGAAGTTAATGTTAACTATTCAAAGAAATATCCTTGTAGACATATATGTACAGTTATTGTAAAATGAGTAAGATACATAATTTTCCATGGCCCGCGAAATTTCACGCACGTCATGGAATTGTGATAATTGTCACAGACATGACGTGAAGCCATGGCATAACACAAACATTTGGCTTAATTTGTGTCCAATTACAGACACTGCTGAGCTTATTCATGATGCTGTGCAGCCTCATCTAAGTCAGACGCAGTCCATATCTGTAGCAGCTTCTGTTTACAAATGATTGCTTGAACCTGTCCTACAAAATAGCCTGAGTGTGTGATATTAACGATCTAGAGGACCATGATCGGTCCCATTTGAGTGATTGTCGCCTTTTTGTCGGCATGATGCTGGACTGAACACATATCTGAATCCGACCTTCTCTAGCCAGCTGTAGTTAAGCCGATCTTGTAATGTTGTTTGTGTAGTTACTTGCAGGCCATTACAAAACTACTCAGTTACTCACTTATTAGTAGGTCTACATAGTGAACCTATGTGAAACATTGATTGATCACTGTGTTTACACTGTTAATTTTACTACATCAGTTATTTTGCAGTTTTTGATGGAAGAGATTTTATTATTTACAACAGCTTTGCATTTTCTGCATTAATTTACAGAGGAAAACTGCACTGTTACAAAATCCTTAGTGAACAGTTTTGATGCATTATGGACAATGTCGAAATCTGTCACAGAAAATTGTAGGCCGTAAAATGACTTCACATGTTCTTTTATATGGTGCTTAACCCCATGTGGCGCCTAGGAGCTGTAGAATAGGCCCGATCATTTTCCTGGACAGATGGCATAAAAGGCGACCTGAACCAAGCTTTAGTTTTGTTAGGTTTAATTTTGCAAATGTTTATAGTTTTCAGTAATCGTTGTTTAGGTTTTTGTGTTGTCACTTGGTTTTAGTTATAGTAGCAGCCAAGTGATTATTCAGGAAGACCATTTGTTTCACCGGTCAAATGATTGGCTGGGTAGCTCATCTCTGAAATGACCTTAACCTGTCAAGTGGGACATTATACAGTACTATAGCTATAGAGTGCTTAGCTTCATTCAGATAACACTGGATGTAAATGTTTGTTTGTTTTTATACTGCACTGCTTCAGAACATGTCAGGATTATCTTCAGTAGCACTGATATTTCAGTGATGCAATGTAAATACAAGTCAGTACGTATTTCGTTATGTTGATTGTTTTGATTGCAGCATTTTCGACCAATAACTGAAGGAAATGTTGAATCTGCTGATACACAGTAGAGCTGTTCCATTAGTACTCATCTTCATTTAAGAGATCTTGATGACTCCGCAGTGTTTACAGATTTTGAGACGTGGAGAAACAGCTGTAACTGGCTGTCAGCTTCTTCTGTTTTGTAATACGTATTTACAATATTCAACTGCATGTATGTTCTCAACAGGGTTACTGTGCTGTTTCACGACTGTTATTGAATATTGTATTTTGTAGTTTTTGTATGATTTTATAGAAAAGTTAAAGCAGTTAAGAAATTGATACTTTGCAGCAATTAACCACTCTGTAATTGCCACTTAACAGCAGCACAACTGCAGGCATAAACAGTGAAGCCACATTGAGTCAAATTTGTTGGCTATGATGATCATAATGTTGATGGATATGAACATTGTATTGCTGTTTCAATTACCTTTAGGTATTTTGTGACGTATCATATTCGTCATTCAGTGTTTTGGACCAGTACAGGGTGTCCCCCCGATCATGTACAGTCATGAAATTTATTAAGACCATTTTCCAGGTCTGGAAAATAACATAACTCATGTGACTTAAGAAATTTTTTATAAATTTGGACATATTAACTGTAATGTAAAACCAGTGATTCACTATGTGTTGCATCGCCAACAACCACAGATAACAGGCAGCGACTTTCAACAAGCAGCCGATTTTCTGTTGCAGACAGTTTGTCCGTGACAGTTTGCAACTGTTGCCAATTCACTGCCGATAAGTTACGGATTTGCATATTTTTGGGTCATGGAAAATCAGTGTTGAAAAGGGGTAGAAATGTGGTATGATGCAGTAGTAGTATGAAGATGTAGGCCTATTCATCTACAGTTAGCTAAGTCGTTATTAACTTATTGTTTGAATGTCGACAGTCGTGCAGGTTGTTGTGACGAATTTATAGCCATTTCTATAATGTGAAACGTAGCAGTATGAGTTAGGAAAGGTGAGTGATGTAACGTGGCTTACTCGAGAAGAACCGAGAGAATCGTGTGTATAAATGGTATAGGGCCTGCAGAAGGCCATTTATTGGTGTTTGTATGTTTGCTACAGTTTTAATACAGGTTTACTGTGCATATGTAAAAGCTACTCCATTGCGTTAACCCTTTAAAGGGCAAAGGCAATTATATTGCCACATTAAATAATATGAAGTTGGTACACTGGCCGTTGATGGGTGGACTGTTGCATTTGGTACAGCGATGAGGGGACTGGGCGGGGCCCCAGCCCGCCCAGGCCCCTCATCGCTGTACCAAATGTAACAGTCCACCCATCAACGGCCAGTGTACCAACTTCATATTA
>Ga0209339_1000834_pt1 | contig 12034 bp, 7 predicted proteins | sample OlaalgELextract3_FD_187376 | JGI IMG/M metagenome (GOLD analysis project Ga0209339, IMG submission 187376) | Olavius algarvensis symbiont microbial communities from Tuscany, Italy - Type A ELBA extract 3 (SPAdes) (version 2) | ecosystem: Host-associated > Annelida > Digestive system >... | reverse complement strand
CAAGTGGAAGAAGACGTTGGCCTATCTGTTGGTGCTGCCTGGATCGCGGGCCAGGATCGTTCGATGTGGAGGACGCTACGACCCTCAGCTGGTCAAGCGCAGCAGTGAGTGAGTGAGTGAGTAATAATCATTATAGCATACTTGAAACATAGAAGTTGGAGCGGTATTATGCAACTCGCAGCGTCTATGCTGACGACATTTTCAAGTACTAGAGTGACCAGTCGTCAAATAACAGCCTTCCAATCTTATACTCGCTGGCAGAGATATATTACGGAATGGCATCTTCCAGTGTGCCTGTTGAATGCCTGTTCTCGTCAGCTGCATTAACTGCCAATACACGGTAAAAGGCAACACAAATAACAAAACAAAACGATGAGAAAAGTAGCAAAACAAAACACTTTGCTATATCGCAAGTGAAGTCGCACACAATAAAACAACACAATTCAATAATACTAGGCCTGATACTAGTTAGCGTATCTTTCTGTAGTAAGCCTATATGTGTATGATGTTGGTAAATTGTTTGGTGCTCATCTTGGTACATATATCGTGTTGTACGCTGATGACATTTTGCTGTTAGCACCTTCCGTCACGGTGCTGTAGAGGTTATTACAGGCATGTGCATGAGGAGGAGCTTAACTCAATTGACACGGTTGTCAACATCAAAAAATCCAGCTGTATGCGTATTGGCTCGAGACATGATAAAATGTGCGCTAAGATAACTATGTGTGATGGAGGTGAGCTTCCTTGGCTAGACGTAATTCGCTATCTTGGTGTTTTTATTATCCACACTGCAAAATTCAAGTGTTCTATCGACAAAGCTAAGCGGTCCTTCTATCGAGCAGCAAATGGTATCTTTGCCAAAATCGGAAGACTGGCTTCTGAGGAAGTTATGGTTCAACTTTTGAAGCAAAAATGTTTGCCTATTTTGCTGTGTGCTCTAGATGTATGCAACTTGGACAAAAGATCAATGGACTTTACATTTAATAGATTTTTTTATGAAATTGTTTAAGACATCAAAATATGGAACTTGTGAACTGCTGTCAAAAACTGTTCGGATGTGATCTACCAAGCACATTATTGAAACAGCGCTTTGACAAATTTATTACGTCTTTGTGAGTGACATTATGTATTTTTGCTGCACTTAGTTAAGTTTATTAGTTAAGTTATTTTATATTGTATCGTACTACCGTTATTCATTTATTGTATAAAATACAGACGCAGCTGTAAATAAATTGTGAAGAAAAAATACAATACGTTATGGTGAATAAAGTTGAATATAAAATTCGGCTCAGCCGGAAAATAAGCCGTAAATACACCAGTCAAAATTCAGCCGAATAATACGGCTAGCCAAAATTAGAGCCGAATTATTTACTCAGCCAGCCGAAATTGAAAAAAAAATCGGCTCTGAGGCGAACAATTAGTGACTGGCGGGCTATGAACTTAACGTGCGGCGGGTATTCAACTGTCAGGTCGTTTATGCACTCGGTCAGTGACATTTATAGACATAAATAAGGCAATAAATCGGTCGCATCGCATCATCACTCTGCTGACTGCGATGCCAGTTCAAGATGCCGTTGTCTGCATGAATGCCATGCACTTAGTCAAACCGGCAGCAACCGCTGAACATGCTGCACGTTCTACAGTCGTGCAAATAGACCACACACAGTGACCGATTGCGACAGACGGGCGATAATTCCCGTTACGACTGTGTTGTCGCACACGAATGCTGGATTCTGAGACGTTAAGGGGACTGACACGTTACATGGAGTATGACGTCGTGGGACTATATATAGCGGGACGCGTTGGTGCCGTGAGACGCGTGAATGGGCTGGGCGTTATGAGCTAACGACTGCAAATAATAGAAACCCACACACGAGGGGGTAATTTATGGGGAAATATATTCAGCGGGGTACCTCCATGCACCTTAACCCTTTAATCGCCACATTAAAACCGCACAGCAACGGACCATCATATAGCAATACAGTCATTGGCACACTGGCCGTTGACGGGTGGGCTGTTACCTTTGGTACAGCGAGGAGGCCGCACCCCGTACAGGCCCCTCCTCGCTGTACCAAATGTAACAGTCCACCCATCAACGGCCAGTGTACCAACTTTGTATTATTCGATGTGGCACTATAATTGCCTTTGGAGTCTTGAGGGTTAATTTCTGAATGCACGTAAGAAATTGGGTGGCAGGTACCTACCTGCTCGCTCCCGTTGCTGTAAACTAGTTCGGTATGAACTTGGATTCTGCTGTCTTGCGACATTTGAACCCAGTTGGTTTTAGGTAGCACTGTAGCCTATTTATTTACGTTTTGTGCCGCTTACGTCCAAAACTGTCGACCCCCCTTAGTCATTATTTCACAATTTTCACACTGCGTATAGTCAGTACACTAAACCTCCGACCTTGGTTCATCCGCGCACGCGACAAACGCATGGAAGACACCATTTGTGGTAGTACAATTGTTTAAATCTAAGTGTCTTCCTGTTATGTACTATGGTCTTGAAGCTTGTCCTGTTAACAAATCACAGACGAAATCTTTTCAGTATGTCGTGAACTGTTGCTTTGGTAAAATGTTGAATGTTAGATCAAAAGAGGATATCGAATTCTGTACGCAGATGTTCAATTGTCCTTTGGTGGATCTTACAGTCGCTAAGCGTAAAGTAAAATTTTCAACAAAGTATTGCCATAGTGAAAACTCGTTGTGTTCTGTATTTAGAAACAGAGCTCGCAGTGAACTAGATAAGATTGGTCTTAACGCTACTTTGTATTAATGAGTTAATTAATTTCTTAGTTAAGTTTTCTTCTTATTATTTCTTTTATGTAGCTACCGATTTCTATACGGTGAATAAAGTTTTTTTGTGTGTGGTGCTATATGCGGTGTCTGTCTGGCTGAGCGTCCGGTTGGCTGTCTGTCGTGTTCGTGTATTGCATCAAAACGGCTAAAGATACGCCATATTTGCTATGGGAATGCGAATAAGAAACCGTGGCCAAGCTTTCGAGTGCGGTACAATTTTCAATGACCGTGAATGACCCCTTACCCAGAATGCAAGGTCACGCTATTAATCGAGGCTGAATGTCTCAAAAAATATATAGACACAGTTACAATGAAATACACGCCTTACTCTAGAGTGTCATTTCGAATAACCTAGAGTGACCTTGACTTAGCAAAATATTCAATGACATAAAGCATCGCGCGGCCTCTCTGCGACAGCTGAGCTTCTTATCTTCATGCCTGCTATTAACGTAATTGCAACATCACATACCTTTGTTTACAATTTCTTTCTTTTTCTGCACACACCAGGAGAGGTTCAGCGTCTGTATTTCATAATATAGGAGTACAACATTAAGTCGGCATCAAACCAAGTGTTAACAATTTCAATGAGACAATGATTCAATGAGATATCCCCTTGAGACATCCCCGGACATTGTCCCCTAGAGAAAACTGGATCTAGCCCGTACTCATGACCATATCCAACCCACGAGACGGAGTCCTGACCCTAACCGACCCACGGCGGTTACCTCCTGGGGATTTTCTGTAGCGGTAATCTCAGATGGGCGTTATTTCTGCGCAACCAAAAGATCTGGAGGCTGACCGATATTTGGGTAGAACACTGCCCTTGTGAATAATGACCGCTAACCATAGTGATGAAGATGATGATGATGATAGTGAGCCTAACCCGTCGTAATTAGTAGCGTGCCGTCATATTATCCCGTGGCAAACGGCTGACGAATTAGTCTATTTCAAAAGGTGCCAGTCAACTCGTCACACAGTCAACTCATCACAGCTGTTTTCAGTGACGAGTTGACCGTGTATTGATGACTACTTGTTTGCCTAGATATGACACTCGTATATAGAAGCTTTACGTATGTGTCTGTGCGTGTGTCTGGCGATACATACAAGTACCAAGATGTATGTATCGAGTCGACTGTTAGTTACGTAATACGTTTATAGCTGCTGCACAGAGGCAATTAAGCGACAAAGTAATAATAATATGACACTGTTATTATAATAATAATAATTAGTACAAAGTACTAATGCTACAAGACTTTCAGCCGCCAAACAATCACCAGTTATGACGATATGTGACGGCTGTAGTACTCTGTAGGCCCATTTATGTTTCTGCTAAGTCTGTGACGAGTTGACTGTGACGACATGACCATGTGACGACTTGATTGTGTGACGAGTTGATCTTGTGACAAGATGACTGGAAGCCTTATAAAAAGCCAGACCTGCAACCGAACAATCTTAGAAACGACAACCATAGCGTCACACGACAGGCATCAGAGCTAGTTTTCAGCACTTCATAATTTGACCGGCTTTCCTCGTCGTATCGGTGGACGGACAGTCAACTGTCGAATCATTCAATTTAATTGTCGCGGCGCTGGCAGCGCCCATAGCGGTGAAAAGGATCGCGCCATGCGAGCTAATTGCTACAGCCGCGCCGCGCTAAGCCCCTCCTAATCCGCTTAATCGCCCGCGCTGCTCGCAGTATTTATGCACATCGGACGCGACTGCAGCGGATCGGTCAGGGACACGGTAAGAGGTCAGCTCCCGGACAAAAACCCCCTCGGTCGTACTCCCTCCATTTTGCTGCCACGGGCCAGAACCCTGTTGGATTTGTTTTCTCGAAAACTCGCACTAACCCGTACTCCTGACCCTATCCGACCCACGAAGCGGGTTCCGACCCCAACCGACCAACGTACCGCAGCCAAAAATGGGGTTATGATCTATGGGGATTTTGTGCCGGGGGGGGGAGGTTTGGTCATCCACGGTGACGAGGCGAAGTCCGGCATGTCCAGTGTCCGTTGCATGGCCAACTGTCCACCGGTCGATATCCATACACTGACGGATCTCGCATGCAGCTTGTTGTCGGATTAACCGTTTCAGGAGGCGTCCCGTCAAGACGAAATCCCGTCATGCACGACGCAAGCTGTCCAGTCTTCTAACCGGGCAGTCCGGACGGCTCTCATTCTGGCGGGATTCGTTTTTGGCGGGATATTGTTCTGACAGGATTATCACGTTCAGCACCGATCCACCTCTAGTGATGGCAGTGTTAAGGGTGATCTACAGAATCAATGAGATAACCCCGTTAAGATATCCCCCCGGATATTACACTCCCCCTAGAGAAAAGATGAACACTGGCGCTAACCAGTAATCCTAACCATGACCTATCCACCAGGGGGTCCCCGTCGAAATATTGCCATCCCGTTTGGTGTAGTAAAACTAGAATGGTCTGGTTACCCGGAGGTGAAAAACTTTCATGATATGTTTAGCCATTTCGACATAATACCGGTGTATACCATAATACGAACGGACAGACATCTTACCACGGCATAGTCCGCGCTATGCATACGCGTCGCGCGGTAAAAACTGGAAGGTGTGGCTATCCGACGCTGAAAACATTTTGAAGATACGTTTATTCGTTTCAACAGAATACACGAACGTGACAGTCAGACAGGCGGACGGACAGACACCGCGCTACGGCATAGGCCGCGCTTATGCATAGCATCGCGCGGCAAAAACAGGTAGGCCTACTGATTGCTGTGCAGCTGTCAACGGCGCCGAGTCCTATTCGGCTGACAACGGTAACGGGATATAACCTCCTGGAGACATTGCCCCCCTTCTGAGATTACCCCTAGAGAAAAATCCCCCGGAGGTAACCCCGTGGGTCAGATAGAATCATAGATGATAAAAACACTGATTAACAAATAAAAAACATTAAAAAACATGTTTTTAAAGTGTAATAAATACATGAAAAAACATACAATAAAAAACATTAGCATCGTCAATCGCTGTCGGTAATTTTTGTAATAAAAAATTGCTTAGTTAACAATGCTCCAGTTAATACTGTTCTGTTACTGTTATTAATAGTGTTCAGTTCAGTTGCTACAGAGTGTTGACAGAGTTGTTCATATGCAGAAATCCTACAAAAACTGCTAAAATGTTTCACTCACAGTCTGAGTCAGTGTCAGAGTCCCACTCGATTCCTTTTAATTTTGCATGTTTTTTTAAAATAAAAAAACATACATCAATAAAAAACATTAAAAAACATGTTTTTATGCAGTCTTAAAAAAACATAAAAAACGTTTGTAACATCTATGGATAGAATCATGAGTAGGCCTATACGGGTTAGTGCCAGTTTTCAAACTTTCGCTGTAAGAATGTTGCTATACTCCGCGGAGGTTACCTCCAAAGGGATTTTTCTCCAGGGGGTAAAATCCGGGGGGACTTTATCTCATAGAATCCATTTTTACAGAGAGTACGGCCCTTAATGAATATATGCGGTGTTTGGGTAACCCCCAATCTCCGATATAACCCCCAGAACAAGCATCCGTTTCCAGGGTTAGGGTTTGGTGGTGGTTGTCTACGGGGCAGGGTCCCGTCCGGGGTTTATTATCCGTGGGTTTGTCATTGAATCATAAAATGCCGTAGCAGTTTTCAAGACCCCAACACCATCGCACAGAGAACTCAGGGAGCCTATACCCCCGCTAATGGCAAGTTGCACCTGACACCTTAAACTTTAGTAGCCTGAACCAAAAGTGATCCGGGATTCAAATCCGGATTTCTTAATTGATCCGGATCCTCGTGTCTACGGGATCGCTCCTAAAATATAGTGGATTCATTCCCTTGTCGGTGTCAATCATTTTGCCGAGTTTCGTGGAAAGCGGCCGGTGACTGTATGAGAAATGCTAACAAATCTCGTAATCGTAAAATCCCCTATTCTGCAATGGTGATGGAAGTGGAAAAGTGATCTGGAATCCGTATCCGAGACCGGATCACTACGAAAAGTTAATAGATTCTTCCCATAGGCCCGATCACAACACTATAAGTTTCAATGAAATCGGCTGATTACTCTTGCAGTAGGGCCTAATAGTGCTGACATACAAACACGCACACACACACACACAAACAGACAAACAGCATCAATAACATAACCTTCCAAACTTCGTTGGTGGAGGCCTAAATCAGGAACATAGACTGACAGGTTAACAAGTCTAAACACTTGCAAATTTTGTTGTTCACAATTATAATTTATCAATGGTTAAACGCCGATAAATGGCTAAAATCTTTGAGCAGAACAATGGGTCTCAGTCCCACGTTAGGCCAATCAAATTACACGCGACAAGTCTTCTTATAAGGGTTAACATTGGCTGACTGATCCAGGCAAGTAGCGCCGAGCGAGTTGTCGGATTAGCGCGACGTGACGCTGTCAAACGGCGCTGCTGAACGACGGATGGTCAACGCTACAATGACCAACTGACCAGGCCGTCAGACCACCCGTCCGACTCTTCACTGGACAGTCGACGGGCGCCGTGTAGGCAAGGACGCCGTCGCCGCGTGAATTGTCGAGTATCGGACTGGGTCTGTTATACCGGGGGGTATAGGACATACCCCTCTGGACATTTTCCCGGACACATCCCCCCCCCGGATAGTTCACTTAGTCAATTTCCCTCCAAATCTAGAGCATTTCCCCCAGCTCTTAAAGCGAAAATTGGAAAACTGGCACTGGCATTGTTCTGTAAAAGCTCCAAGCACGCCTAAGGGAGTTTATCGGTATTTAATCATTAGTAAATTATCATTCTGAACAATAAAATTTACCCCCTAGAGAAAATCCCCCCAGAGGTCACCCCCGCAGAGTCTTAAAGCGAAAATTTGAGAACTGGCACTATCCCGTACTCCTGGCCTATAACCGATATACCGCTATAAATTTTGTACACGTTAACGGTGGGTCGTTTTATAGTGTAGATCGGCGGATGGTGGTGGTGGAAGGGGAAAATACATATTCCATGTAAAAAAAGGGAGGGGAAATTGTTCAGGGAGAAATGTCCGGGGGAATATGTGTCCTAGGGGAAATGTCTCGCAGCGATCAGCCGGACTTCAGCAGGCAGAAAAGGCGACAGCGATGTATACGGAAGGCTACGACGAAGCGTTCCGACAATAATTTATGTGAACGGCGCGGTCGTTCGCCTCACAGGCTCCGTCGTTTTATAGTTCGGCGTGGTGTCCACGGCTTATACATCACGACCGCTGTCGGACAACCATGGCACGTAAATAAAGTGTGTATAGGTCCACGCTATACTGTATATTTCACCTACTTACTTGCCGACTTCTACTCCAGCAGAAGAATTTTTCAACTAAAAACGCTTCGGCGTCTTACACAATGATACGTGCTTAATTTCAGACATGTCAACCTATATTTATTAATACGTCACGACAAATAAAAGCGATAATAAAGTATTAAAAATATTAAAAAAAGATCAAGATCGGCAAGGCAACTGACCCAGTTGAACAGCGTACAGCCAATCAGCGCGAAGTAGGTCAGTCGAGTTGAGTTGAGTTGCGTCGGCGTCGCTATAGACATTTCGCCGACGCAACTCAACTCACCTCAACTCGACGTCGAGTTGAGTTGAGTTGTGTCGCTATAAACGGGCCTTTAGGTGGCCGCACTTTCGCCGCCGCCGGTCTGAGGATGTGAAACAGTCTGTCACAGTTGATTTATGACTGGTCGCGTTCGCAAACAACTAAAGACTAAAACGACTAAAGACGCACGACGCTATGCACAAGCGCTGCCTATGCCGCCGTACGGTATATGTCTGAGTGTCTGTCTCTCACGTTCGTGTATTGTGTCGAAACGGCTAAAGATAAGGCCATAGTTGCCGCGGAATGCGAATAGGAAGCTGTGCCCAAGCTTTCGAATGGTATCACTTTCAATGACCTTGAATGACCCCTAACCCAAAATTCAAGGTTATGTCTCAGAAACGGTAAAAGTTAAAGACATAGTTGCCATGGAACAGGGACTTACACGCGTCCTACCAAAGCTATTTTCATAACTAAAACTATACGAAAACGAAAATTATTACCATTCGTTTTACGACAACGAGAACGATAATTTTAAAGTTGAAGAAAAACGAAAACTAAACGGAATAAAAATTTAAGCAAACTGAACGAACGAAAATGAAAATTATTTAAGACAGTAGGAACTAAAATGAGTCTTAATAAACTCCTAATAAAAAGACTGTCATTTAGAACACAAATAGACAAGCCAAAATGGCTGAAAACTCGTGCAATTTAGCAGAACCGTCGATACGAGGCACGTCCGTTGTTAACGTGAGTGACCCTTACAGTCGCGGATGTGCAGTTGCCAAGTAGGCCTACCTTGTTGAAACGGCGATTTCAGAAATTTATTGCTGCGTTGTAACGTTGTGTTTAACGTGTTTTTATGCTTGATGTTTTAGTTAAGTTATTATTGTCTTAGTTAAGTTCTCATTTCCTTGCTACCATGAATTATGGTGAATAAAGATGAATATATAATACGTGCCGCCATTGTCGTTGTTATGTGAACATGGTGAGCGCTTCGCTACAATAAGCGTGAAAGTAGGACCTACTATTACGCAGCCACAGAAATATGGCGAACTAAATTTGAACTAAAACTGTATAAAAATAAAATTTACTTTCTAATAACTAAATAAAAAGTACAATTCTGTATGCAGAAATGAACTGAACTACAATTAATAATAAAAAATTAACAGCTAGAGAATAATATAAAAACTAAAACTAAAATTAATTGGTGAACTAAAATAGCTCTGCGCCCTACTCAAGGGTGTCAGTTCGAATGACCCGGAGTGACTTTGAGTGACTTAGCGAAATATTCAATGACACGAAGCATTGCGCGGCCTCTCTGCGAAAGCTGAGTTTCTTATGTGATGGGTCGCGGACGAGTAACGGAAGCGCAAAAATTTCGTAAATTGCTGCACACTAATTACCCATGAAAGCGCAAATAAAATCACCACGATAGCGCAAATGTATTGACATGAAAGCGCAAATGCTCTAGAAGCTAAAAACAACAGACAATAGCATCTAGAATTCCATCAGATACACGGCAAACTACGACGACGGTGCGAATTGATAGCCGACACGTTGAAGATAATCTAATCTAGTCTGGAGACCGGCGGAATAATCTGTAAAAAGTTCGCGTAAGCGAGCGGATTTTTCACGTATCGATCTTGGAATTGTACGCGACTTTGACAGTGAATAATGACAGTAACGTATGTTGCAGCTTGTTGACGAAGAAAAACCTCTACAAATATGTAAATGTTAGGATGCGGCGAGTTGAACTCAGCGTTTAGATATCCATGATAGAATTCAGCTCCATTGGTAGTAACTGGCGCTCCATGACGTGTTCTGACGCTTTTCTCTTGCAAGCCGTGCGTAGAACAGTCGCGCTGGCGTTTACTATCGTCTCAACGTGACAGTGAAACCCAAATTCTTCGACAGTTCCGTCTCGTGTTTCAATTCTTGCCTTGCAAGCTATATTCGTACAACGCCAGCAAACATTTTTTGTTCTTTTTAACATAGTAACGTCTGTACGTATTTGATTTATGTAGAAAACAGCTGACTATGCATGCGTACTATGGATGCACCTGTAAACGCGTATCTCAGGTGCGTGCAGTTTTGACTGCTGCGAACTTAGAACCAACGAACTGTGTAATTGCGCTTCCGCTGATGCGCTTTCAGTGTAGTTTACACTTGCGCATTCGCGGTCAATTGTTTGTTGCGGTTTGCGCTGTCCGATATTTGCCTGGGTCGCGACGCCTGTGATTTAGAATAAGCGCCTCTTAAATAGAAATTATTATCATTATTATTATTAAGGTTGATACACATATGTTACATTTCACGCTAGTGCATTGTTGTGTTCTACAGAAGTCTGTCCCAGATAGAGACGAGGCGTGTCCGACGAGTTCGCGTGGGTCAGTTTCTTGAGGACCACACACAGACTGGCGAGGTCAGCGGATCGGTGCTAATCCGCACTGACCTGTCTGTTTGCGTAACGCATTTTCTCCATTGTTGGCTGCGGCTTGGCGATGAAAGAGACTGCGAGGACGAACGGACGGACGGACAGTGGGACGGCGAACGCCGCCAGACAGAGATAGGAGGCGGCCAACGTGGTCAAGCGCCAAGCTACACCAAGAGAGAATGATGGCAGCTCTAGGACCTGACGAAAAGAGAGACACCTTGGCACTCGACCTGGAATTTGACAGGAAAGAGAACAAGGCGATTACTGGTGTGTCGGTTGATAAAAAATGTGATGTGATAGATGGCATATACATACATATTATAAAGTAATTTCAGGCTGTATTTCTCTCACCTGTCGCATCACAAGACTAGTCTTCTTGACCGGAGATTACGAGAAGGTGCCGAAGCATCCCAACTACATGCCGGGGATGAGAAGATCAGCCCGGCTGCGGAGACAGCAACGCCGGCGGATGGCACTGATCTGACGCCGACGAATGAAGCTAATGAAATTAGTCGGTGTGCCTGAATCGAGATGAGTGAGCCAAGCTTCGAGTCAACGAACAGTTTGACGAAGAACTAGAACTTGTAGGCTGTCTGAATTTTTTTTCAACACAATGGTGAATGATTCTCAATACAAGAACGCTGATGCTATAGCCCTAGTCTACAATATAATGGCCTGTAGTTACACACACAACTTTATTCGCCATCAAAGGCAGCAAAAAATAAAAAGAAGAACGTCTGTCTGTCATTTAAAAACGCACATAGCCTATTTAAACAAAAATTGCCCCGAAATAAACGTACGTGAATTGACTAATTTCGGGCTTGTGATGAACGACTGTAACTTCGGCCCTCGAAACGTCTTGAAAGAGTTATTATTTTGTACATTAGCAGTTATTCCGAAATATTTCATTAAATAGGCTTACTATTTTATACGTACTAAGTTCCTGCCAATACTTCTGTATGGTGTTGAATCGTACCCACTGGTTATACGCGACAAAAGGTCGTTGGAGTTCACAGTTATACTCGCTCGCTCATGAAAATGTTTAAAACTGGATCAGCCACGGTCATCAGCGATTGCCAAAAATTCTTCAGATTTTTACCGATAACTTATCAAATCGATATATATACATCTTTATTCACCAATATGGTAGCGCACAAAAAGAAAATACAAACATACAAACAAAAAGCAGTATAAAAAACACATTAACCACACACAATGTGCATTCACAGAGCAG
>Ga0209339_1000833_pt1 | contig 12035 bp, 8 predicted proteins | sample OlaalgELextract3_FD_187376 | JGI IMG/M metagenome (GOLD analysis project Ga0209339, IMG submission 187376) | Olavius algarvensis symbiont microbial communities from Tuscany, Italy - Type A ELBA extract 3 (SPAdes) (version 2) | ecosystem: Host-associated > Annelida > Digestive system >... | reverse complement strand
AATTATGGGCCGCCAGCTTGATGAACGTTTAGTTTTTCTGGCGACCTGCCATCATATATACTCTGTGATTATTATGAATGTTTTGATTTGTGGCAAATAAATTGATGACGATGATGATTGGCCCGAGGAAGGCGGAGCTTGTCTAAGCATGAATGAAAAGTAGTGCGACAGACGTCGCAGGCCTGCGCGGAGAATTAGCAAGCGTTACGACATAGGCCTACCATCATACGTAATAAAATTAGAATTCATTACAGTATCTTCGGACCTAAAGGCGCTATACAAATTTGTTATTATTATTATCATTATTATTATTACATTCGCCTTATGTCACTGCACATCCTATCTGTCTGTGACGTTGGTGCACCTTACGCAGAGGGTTGATTCGTCAGAAGCATATCATAACAAATATCTTTTGCCGTACGTTTAATCACAGTATAACAAAGGGTATATACTGTGGTTGAATTATTAAGAGACGTTTAAAATAACTGGATTGGCCATGGTTTAACAAGGTCATTCGATAGATTTAAAAATTGGCAATGTTGGTGATGAAGACAGCACGTTTTGAGGTCATTAGTGGCGCCATGAGATTGGCAAGAGAACTGCGTCCTCTACGGTGCTGCTAAAGCCATATCTGACGATCATCTACAGACCATAACAGAAATGAAATTGTGTGTGGCGGACGTTTGTCAGTCCAAGAACGTATTTTAACTATTGCCTAGACAGAAATATATGCTTGTGCACAGGATGTCCTAGCTTGTCTGCAGTTGTGATGATTTAAGTGACTGCTGAAACCATCACGAGTGGTGTAATAAGATATGTTCAACTTCAAGATGTTCATTCGCACTGGCAGGCCTGTGTAAGAAAGTGAAGGTCGAATCGTATAGGCTAGCGCATCATTGCGAACACGCCTCTAATGCACTACCAATTCCCGTACGCGTCAGCGCTGATCACCGTTAAACTAGCCTTCGGCCAGACACCAGCCCAACACTGCAAGACCATGGATACAGGCTAGCGTATCGCTCTATGTGCCTGTTTACTACCCCAGCTTTTGCTGGGTGGGCGTGGGCCTACTCAATTCCGCCTACCCACAGAGGGACATGGTTCAGGCTGAGTAGACCTGGGTGCCGGGTTTTGCGCCGAGTTGGTTTACCCGTCCAAAGACGGTCACCCATCCAGGCACTACCCGTAAAGTAAAAACTTCGTTGATCGAGACCAACGTGTTGTCACTATAAGCCACACCGGCAGCAAGGTTTGTGAATGCACTAAAGCATGAAGCGTTCAACCAGCTGTGTGAGTGGCTTGAATTGTCTTACGGAGATTGCACAGACATTTTGTCACAAGTGACACACAATTGTAGCCTACTCCAACAAGAACTTAGCTATCGCAAACAGATCGCGCGTCAGCTGCGCACACAATACGTCGTGGGCATTCATAGGCCTAAATATTACACCGTGACCTTGAAATCTAGGTTAAGGATCACTCAAGGTCACTGGAAACGGAACAATTGGACAAATCATACACGACTTACTCTTAGTCGAGTTATTTGACGTTAAATATTATCGTGACCTTGAAATGTTGGTTAAAGGTCACTCAAGGTCATTGAAAGTGGTACCATTTGAAAGCTTGGGTACAGTTTCCTATTTGCCTTCCATAGTAACTATGGCCGTATCTGCAGCCATTTTGGATATATTCAACGTCAAATAATGGCCTGACCTTGAAATCTGGGTTTGGGGTCTTTCAAGGTCATTGAGAATAGTGCGGTTCAATAAACCATGTATGACTTTCTATTAGTTCGCCATTGTAACTATAGGTCTATCTTGTACCATTTGCGATTACGAGTTATTTGACGTTGAATAATACCGTGACCTTGAAATTTGGCTTAGAGATCGACTCCTTGACCTGTCTGATTTTCCGATGTCCTTCTCTTTCCAAAATTTTGGCATTTGAAAGAACCCAACTGCATGAACAGAGATGAAGGGGCGTACAGCTTACCGATAGTCTATGACCGTCTTTTGGTCTGTGACCACAAGCCTGATGAAGCTCGCCGTTGGCGAGCGAAACGTCGCAAATAATTTAGGTATAATTTTCAGGTTGTGTTGAAGAATATTATTTTAGTACTTAAATTACTAACCTAATAAACGTTTTCAAGCATTACTAACCCTAACCCAACTCTAACCCTAACCGTTAAACCTAACCCTAACCCCTTCCCTAACTCTAACCCAAAATAATAGTTTGACCATAGCGCCTGTGAAAGTAAACACTAGCCATGCAACACTTTCTGGCCGGCGGAAATAACAGATCGGTGGATAGCGTTGGCAAGATTTGCTGCAGGGATGTTTATGTTTTCTCGATTCATGACGTCACAAATTTGTCACCATCGTCAGCAGTATCAACATCCGGGCGGAGGCAGAAGCAGTGATTCGGAGAGGTAACATCAGGAGAACATCAAGCCGTCGAACGTGACTAAGTCAGGCAGAACATCAACGAACAAGCGGGACAAGACCATCAGCAACATCATCAGTATCGTATCAACAACACCGCCAGTTTTAACATCTGCGAATGCTTCGTTCGACATAAAGTAACATCGTGAGTTTTCTGTCCACAACTCTCCATTCGCAGATCTCTCATCGCGTTAGACAAAGGGATAGAACGTAATCATCGGCGAGTATTCTATTTTGCTAATGTTTATATTTATTTTTTTATGGGAACGAGATCTCGGAGTCGCGACGCTGCACTGTGCAAGTTTCGTCAAATCTTTGCAGAATGTCTTATGGTGTAATAATGCTGATTTCAGTTGGTCGAAATTCTGACGGGGCCACGTACCTTCAAGGGGTGCGTTTTAGACAAAAAATTGCGAATTTTCGATCATCCTTACGGCGCGATGCATACGCGTAGCGCGGACTATACTGTGGCAAGGCTGTCCGTCACACGCCGGTATCGTGTTGAAACTGTTAAACGTGTCATCAAACCTTTTTCACCGTCGGGTAGCCACATCATTCTAGTTTTTCCTAGCAATATGCTGACAGCGACCCGTTTCGGCCATCAATGCTTTGAATATTGTCTAAATATACAAATATACAAGGATGTAGTTGGATGGTCACAGAAGCTCCTGTTTGCTAGACAAAATGGCGATATCTCATCGAATGAATGTCGCAACCCACGTTACTGTTAAAACCCTGCAGTGTCTGCCCGATTTGGCGATTTTAGCTGAGCAGTCATATTTTGTTTCTCGAAACTCTATGACGTCGAATGGACAGTAGGCCTATAGTGAATCTCCAAATTACTGCCAAACAATCTGTTCGCAGCAGCGGTTTCAAAACCAGATAACTGGCGGCACACAAGGGCAGCTCCTTGTGTTCAATGCACATCAACCGTCGAACAATCGTTGAAGACACATCTTTCCATGTCTTTCAGCATGTTTAGCGCATTAGGGGTGTCTCACGTGCACTATCTAAATGAACGATACTTACTTACTTTATTACTTTCAAAACTCATTAACACCGTAAATTAGTTGAAAGGCTTCGTTTGTCGGGTAGACACTGTCAGCCTCGCCAGTCTGTAATACACGGTATCGTATCGTGTAGGAGGCTGGAGCTCGATTGAAATCGGCACTGCTTGTTATGCCCCGAGCGTAAGGAAGGGGGCAATAAGCGTTGCTTTCGTCTGTCCGTCCGTCCGTCAACTCTGTCTGTCTGTCCGTCCGTCGCGTACATATAGCGAATAATTCCAGAACTCAGAGGCCTAGCGTGCCCAGATTTGGAAGGAAGGTTCCGCACCTTAGATGCGACTCGCACACCAGTTTCAAGGTCAAACGGTCAAAGGTCAGGGTTAGAGGCGGGCGGGGGCATACCGTGTCGGCCGAACCCGGCGGCCACACTGCTTGTTGATTCTGTGCAGCAGTCGACCCGACCGACAGTTCGCCGAAACTGTTTCGACGATGGTGCAGTTGTTCGAGGAGCACCCAGTGACAGAGTCGCTGTTGCTATGGTACCCGACGTTCGTCGTTGCCGCCGAGCTGACTCTGCCCCTCATCCAGTCGAACGTCGACGACGCCATACAGCAACAGGTCGTCTACGCGTCGACGTCTTTCTTCCTGACCCTCGTCAGCCTGGAAACTTGGCACTTCATGATACTGTACGCACCACCTCACCCGCAGCCTGCCGGGGCGGTTCTAGGTAAGTAAGTAAGTAAGTAAGTAAGTAATTCTTTATTGCGTCTTCAACAAACACGAAGTCACATTCAAAATTTTCCGAATAGAATGCATAAAAATGTTAATAAATTATATCAACGAACACCAAATAGTTGATTTAAATTACACGAATCAGCGTTAGTACATACATACATACAAATACAATTTATACAGCACGGCTTACAAAATGTGCAGGTCTATATCGACGCTGACATGACCATGAGGACCCACGTCACAGCCGTTGTCAGAGCGTGCTTCTGCTTCGCGGCTCTACGTCATATCTATGCATGCAGAGCGTGCGGCGATCTCTGTCACGTCATGCCTTGCTGGCCTTGGTTTGTGCACTTGCAAGGTGGACTACTGCAACTCGGTTCTCGCTGGTATCCCCGGCCAGCTGTTGGACCGGTTGCAGCCCGTCTTGAATTCCGCCGCCCGTTTGGTTTTCTCAGCGAGGCGGTCAGAACGCATAACACCATTGCTTCGTGAACTCCATTGGTTGAGAGTTCCGGAGCGAGTCACATTCCGGCTGTGCGTTCTGGCCTACCGCTGTCTTCATGGAACAGCGCCGTCGTACCTTGCTGGGAGCCTTCTCCGAACATCTGACATCGACACTCGACGCTGCCCGCGCTCTACTGACACAGCCATGCTGGTGGTACCGTCTACCAGACTCAAGGTTCGCGACCGTGCCTTCCCGGTGGCTTCGGAACGTCCATGTCAGGAATGCACCGTCGCTGACGACGTTCCGTCGCGAGCTGAAGACTACTTTTCCGGTCGTCGTTTGACAATGATTAGGCGATCGTGATTGTATTGCACAGTATAGGCCTAACTGTCTGTTGTCTGCCCGCGACTACTGACTGTCGGCGCTTCGAGTAATTTTTGTTTTTTTGTTGTTTTTGTTTAATTTTGTACTGTGCCCCTGCAATGCCTTTGACATGATAGTGTCACCTTAATTAGTACAGTTACTTACTTACTTACTTACCTACTTACTTGCTAACTTACTTACTTAACACAATGTCAGGCCTCGATAGCCGACACGAATAACGGCCCTCCCTGCAATTTTAAGATTGCATACATCCGCCCGACGATTTCACGACCTCAACATTTGACTGTTTGACTTCTAAAACTTATTATTGTTGCGTGAGGATAACATATCCAAGAAATCTGAAGTTCGCGTGGCGTGTTATTTGAAAGCTGTGGCATCATATTTTCCGACTCAACATTATGTGATGTTGACCTTTAATCTCAAACCTGCTCTGCCAGATACACGTGACACTTTATATGATCTCTTCAGTTTCGGGCTTTTGGAAGCTTTTCGTTCTTGAGTTCGCTTCAGGCATAGAACAGACATATAGACAGACAGACAAACAAACAAACAAACAGACGGGGTGCAATGCGCCCCTTCCATAAATTTCAAGAAAATTTTCATAATGTTTTGAGTAATTTTGCAGACTGATAAACCGACCAAAAACCGAAGCAAAAGCAGGTAAAAAGAAGAACATGCATTCTGAGCCGGCATTAGGTCGGTAGATTAGTGACCCACTGACCCACTGACCTACTGGGCCAACTCAGCCTTTCATCCTTACGGGGTCGATAAATCGAGTACCAACCTGCCCGGTTGGTGTGAAGGCGGGGCGGTCACCTCTGTCGGGTGGCAGATAACACCGTGTGATCACATTGACAAGTGGCGTCCCGTAGTTCTGATGTGAATTTCACGAAGAACTATACGCTCCTTTACGTTTACGTTTACTAACCCACCTAAACTGTGATACATGACGCACTACTAAGCTGTGAATGGGCTTCGTCTGCTACGACCTGGCTGAATTAGGTGAATTTGTAGCTCAATAAGATTTGTAAGCCCTCGCTCTCAAATGCGGGGACTTTACGCAATGGTGATGTTTGTCTGTTTGTGTTCGTTCATTTTGTCTGTCTGTCGCCCGTGAAATCTTTTAAGTCGTCATTCGCTACGTGGCAGCACCTGGTGAGGAGCGAGGGCTTATCGCATCGACTCCAATAATTTGTATTTACTATTTTTACGATGCATGTATAATCTAATGTTGCAAAGAGACCCCGGTACGAGCGTTACTGTTCACAGATACGGTAGAGTGGGCCTTGTAGCGGCTTCGTTTATGATGGGCCTGTGGAAACGCGACTACTGCTTTCGGTCGTCCAGCTCCAGCAACCCGTGCGTCTTAGTCGACCACTACGCCAGCGGTCAGCTATGTGCTTACCATGCTCTGACGCTCTTCGTTGCTCAGTGTGTCGGCGTAGCGGCAGGCTACCAGGTATCCGTCCGTCTGCTCACAGCCGCTTGATACTTACACAAGTCTGGAAGCAGACACTGCCACCTAGCGATCGGACACTGTACTCTACGCCAGCGAGTGTTTGATTGTAAATATTTAAGTCGTAAAATTTGTTTTAACGTGTTAAATTATTATTTATTTTTTAATCTTTACTGTTTAGTAAATATTTAACATCATTGCCACAATTCTACCCATTGTGACTGATGACACCATAGGCCCTATATAGCAAGGCTGTCGTGAAGTTATATAGCAACGTTATGCCACGGTAGTTCCATGGTTGACCGCTAGGATCGCCACTTGTCTGCTTCCAGGCTTGTGTAGCAAGTATCTAACGACTTTGGTCTATACTCAATAATGAGCACTACTACGCCCTCTGACAGAAATATAACATGCAAAAAACAACAAAACAACAGAAGAGACAAACACATACACATACAGCACCGCCTTTAATAGACAACAAGAAACTTAGCTATCGCTAACAGGTCGCGCTCAGCGTCACATAACAGTCCTTCCGGTCGAACATTAGGGCCTATAATAGAAATAATTGCTCACGTGATGTCCGACCTTCGTGATCGTAGTTATTAGGGATAGCATAGGAGGGTTTAACATTTCACTCGACCGCCGTAATTGACTTCGTACATTATATATGTTGTTCAAAGGTCACTCAAGATCATCGGCAATATGTCATCCTTCATTAGGTTGCCTGCACTTTCTACCAGAGACCGGAAAAGTGTGCTGCACATTAATATTCATCTCTATTCACCATAACGGTAGTACGATACAATACAAAATAGTGTTACTAATAAACAGCAAAAATACATTATGTCACAAAGACGTAATAAATTTGTCAAACCGCTATTTCAACAAGTGTATCGAGACGATACGAAAGCCGCTGCTCGTCCAAGTATAAACTGCATTAAAAACAAAAATGAATAGATTATGGCGAAAAACGATTTTCAATATGCCGGATGGAATTCTTGCACCCTGCAATGTGGCACGATCACGACATTGATTTCGTCGGGTGACTGCACCCTGCAATGTGGCATGTGACTCTGGAATCGTGACAGTGAATTCACCAAGTGGCAGCACCCTGCAGTGTGATACGTGGCTCTGGGATGACATGCCATTGAATTCGCCCAAACGTCCGCCATATTGGAATTCTACATCTGGTTTCCATTTCATGTCATCACCGCAGTCGACATGTCATTCTGTACCAGTCTGCGAAATTTTATCCAAATCCGACAACCCTTGGCAGAAAAAAATGACGTCATGTCGATTTTCAAGATGGCGGATCTCAGCCATCTTGGATTGTAGGGATCAAATAATGGGTTCTTTGAAAAGCCCAGTTAAGCTTACATAACTTCCTATAACTCGTCAATAGACACCGTAGCTCTAAATTTGCTTAGTTTTTTAGAAAATCACGTTTTTTGCATTTTGACGACAGACTGACGGACAAACAGATGGACAGCTCCGATGCACTAAGCCGCTCTCGCTGTCGCGAGCTGCGGCTTAATCATGTGCTTGGTAGATCACAGCCGAACAGTCTTCGACATCAGTTTACAATTTCCATATTTGATGTCTTAAACAACTTCATAAAAAATCTATTAAATTTAACTGTAAAGTCCATTGATCTTTTGTCCAAGATGTAGACAGATAAAATCGCTGAAATGACTTTGACGGTCTATCATGGTCATTGGCGATAGCACAATAATTCATATCACATTCTATGTAACTACATGTATGTGTATCATGTATCGTTTCTGAGATATTCAATGTCGACTAAGCGTCACTCACCCTCCGAATTTATGCATGGGGGTCGAATCTGTAAAATCCCCTTAAATAATGGCCTTGTCTCTTCCGTTTTCATATCTGTAAAAGCGCAAGATAGACCCATAGTTACTATTGAACATAGGAACGAAAAAAAGAACCATTTTATTTTATTCATACCTTCTGGAAATGTTAGCCAATTGAAATGAAAATTTCAGATAGTATAACTGAAAGAATGCTGAATTTACGCATCTGAAAATAATTTGTCAGTTTTGTTAGATATTCTTCGTTAGCAGCGATCTAAATTCATCATTCCCTCAGCTACATTGTCTGAAATTTTCATTTAAATTATCTAACATTTCTAGAAGCTATGAAAAAAATAAAACTGTTCCTGTTTCCGTTCACAGTGTGTATAGAAGTTGGCGTCGCTGATTAATTTCTGTTGCCTAATTCAGAAATTTAAAAACTATTAATATGGCATCCTATTTGCTTTTGACATCAGACCACAACAGCTATCGTCAACAGCGTGCGACCGTCGTAACTTGTTGCTAACACTCATCGTCAGTTGCATTCACAGCAGCTGTAGCATACCCACTATGTATTGGCTGTATTATGACGCCAGCGACAAACAGGAGTCGGGACAGCTTATCGCTGTGGCGATATTATTGAATTCGCCAGGTGGCAGCACCAAGCACGCAACGGTGCGAGCTTTGCTGTACATCTTACTGCTTTGTTCATACATTAGTATGACTCTCCGTCTGTTTTTGGGCGCGCATGTTTATCTCCGCCAATGCGAAGGTGATGCGACCGGTGCGTGCTGTCTGTCTGTCTGTTTGTTTGTCTGTCTGTCTGTCTGTCATTCTGTGAGCAGGATAACTCACGAAAGCGTTTACGGACGTCGACCAAACATGGTACGCATAGGCAAGGGCTGACCCTCTAGAAGTGATTAAATTTTGGTGTAATACGGATGTGGATCTAGGATCACTTTTCACTTTCCTTAACACTACCAGACACGGCGCTGACTCGCAAGAGGGCGCCACCGCGTTTCTCCGCGACACTGCAGCTGCCTTGGCGGAGGTATGCGCTCTCTGTGAAGAACTAGTAAACATTGCGTACTTTTTTTCATATCGCACGTTTTGCATTCGCCGTGTCATAAAACGCGGCATGATGCAGGCGGCGAGGCAGATGTGGTCGCTCGGGCTGTGCGAGTTCCACCGGCGTCTAGCGATGAGGGCGACGGTCGACCTCTGTGCCACGCACCTGTCGGTCACGTGGCCCTACGGCATGGCCTTCGAGTTCAGCGCCGCCGTCGTCGTCTATGTCGCATACTTAACCGACTTCACCGAGCATCGTCCGGTCGAACGCCACGTCAAGTCGCTAATTACGACCATTGTCGCTGTATCCAGTAAGGGCCACATTCCATTAGTCTATAGCCAGCTGCAAACCTGGTCGAAAACCAGGTTTTCGACCAGGTTTTTGACTTTTTGGGTCGAAAACCTGGTCGCGAACCTGATGCATCAATCTCGACACATTGAGATTGATGCAGCAGGTTCGCAGCAGGTTCGTTGTGTAGTGCACGTGCTAAGCAAATGGAGTGTAGAAAAAAAAAACGTTTTGAGTCAGCCAACGAACCTACTGGAGCTGAACTTTCCTTACCTGTTTTATTATTCCTCGAATGTACCGACGTCCATCCTGAGACACTGCACGTATCGACTCATATCACAATCACATCTTAAGAAAGCGATCTGGTTCATACCTTCTTATTTATTTACAAGCATTTACTTAAATATTGATCTCTAACGGCAAATCCCGTTGCAACAACGGCACTATTACTAACTGCTAACAAAGAATATTTAACGAAAAGACAATTTATTTTCAGATGTGTTGACTCAGCATTCCATCAGCTATGTTACCTGAAATTTTCATTTAAATTGGCTGTTATTGCTAGAACCTGTGTAAGAAATAAACTGGTTCCTTTTATTACAGTTCGCTGTGTCCCAAAAGTCTGTCTAACTAATCTTAAATGTTAAATCAAGTGTTCAGAGTGTCCTCACGAATATGTTAACAGTTCGTTGAGGATGCTGTCAAAATCAGTAACATTTTTGGATTTTCGAATTCACAAAGTAGTGTAGTAGCAACATATTGCAGATGGAAGTCTTTGTGTGGGTACATATAGAATTTTCTCACGAATTGGCTGGTGAAAGAATTTTGAAAATCGGTCTACAATTTTGCCAAAGTTATTATCAAACATCAAGTGGCTTCCTTTTTTGGGACACAGTGTATAGTTGCGTAGTTTGCATATATCTCTGATAGTGTGGACTGATTATTTGGGTAAGCGACGCGCGATGTGCGCGCTGCAGCGATGGACTACACGGGGTTCTACCTACACCCATTGATGGCCAGCATCAGAACGCTCGGGTGTGGCAGCACTCCGATACACGAGCACCTGTTCGTCTACTGGGTCGGTGCGCTCGGCGGCACTGTCGTCGGCATCATCGTTCAACCAACGGTCGCGCGGACTGTCGGCCGCAATACGCCAGCGCAACATCGGCTATAGCGCATACACAGGGTGGCGCAGAAAAAGTGGACCGTTTCATTACGTTGCCTGCGACGTATATACAACACACGTATACTGAAAATTTCTATAACATATGTATGGTATACTTAAACATTAATAAAAATGTTGTTCAATGCGTCCACTCTTCGCTGCAGTAACTGAAGCCAGTCGTTTCAGAAACTGCCGATTGCCTGATCAGTAAAATCCATCATGTTTATCTGTGATATCACGAATGATGTCAGAAAGAATAATTGACATGAACAATATTGCAAAAAAACATTAATTCTTTATAGTCTCCGGATCCTACATCTGGCATCTACATTCTACAAGACTGAAAGCATTGTTGAGCAAGAATTTATGTAAATTATGTTCACAGGCTGCATCACATTTTCTGCGCCACTCTGTATTGCTGCGTTCCATTGTTCTCGTATATAATTCGTGTTGACGAGTTCATGATGCGTTATTGAACTGATGAAGTCGTAATTATCTGCACTCGTGCAACGGACCATTATACATCAATACGGTGATTGGTACACTGGCCGTTGATGGGTGGGCTGTTACATTTGGTACAGCGAGGAGGGGCCTGAGCGGGCTGCGGCCCCGCCCAGGCCCCTCCTCGCTGTACTAAATGTAACAGCCCACCCATCAACGGCCAGTGTACCAACTTCATATTATTCGATGTGGCACTATAAATAATTGCCTCTGAATTCTAAAGGGTAAAAAAGAGATAAACTAGAGAGCTAAAGACCGCCCATAGTCATTTGATGCCACTACAGCAGCATCTGTATAATGGACTTGCCCACGATGCGGACTATTCCATTTTGTGCGGAAATAGACTCGCCCGTACGGACAGAGTGCTGGCCTATGGCCAGCGCGGATTGTTTGCGGGCGAGCCGATGTTGGCAGGGACAGACATTAAGATGCTCAACAATACGGACAACAGGACAACGGGGCAGACAAGGTAAAAACATCCCATAGCCTCTAGGGGCGTATAAAGCTGTGTTTTTGCTATAGACAGCGTAATATAAATAGCATAATAAATTAGGCCTAATCTGCTGGCATCACTAAAACGCGCTGATCGATTATTTTGAACATCTTTGTTCACCACAAGTGGTAGGAGAAAGTTAACAAGAGGTCAAAGTAATTTGACAAAAAGCGCCTCACGGGGGGCCCATTCCCCGGTTAGGGGTCACTCCAGGGGGTCGAAAGTTGTACCATTGAA
>Ga0209339_1000832_pt1 | contig 12035 bp, 6 predicted proteins | sample OlaalgELextract3_FD_187376 | JGI IMG/M metagenome (GOLD analysis project Ga0209339, IMG submission 187376) | Olavius algarvensis symbiont microbial communities from Tuscany, Italy - Type A ELBA extract 3 (SPAdes) (version 2) | ecosystem: Host-associated > Annelida > Digestive system >... | reverse complement strand
TGAAAAGACTGGATCCTGTCACTGTCTACTTTGCGCATTGTCCACGTTTCAGAACCATATAACACTACCGACTGCACAAGAGAGGTGTATATTCTGAGCTTGGTGGAGAGACTGAGTCTTTGCTGAATAAATGAGCACGGTGTGTATATAATAATAATAGTAATAACAGTGAATTTATATAGCGCGTTTTTTGTAGAAGAACCCCAAACGCGCTGCAATGGTGAAAAAAGTTTGACATGTTTAGCCGTTTCAACACAATACCGGCGTTGTCAGACGGACAGACGACAGACGGACATCTGGCCACGGCATAGTCGGCGCTTTTGCAGAGCATCGGGCAGTAATAACGGCTACAATATTGACATACTGTATATGAGTAGTAGATTTACCTCTGCAACTGTAACTCACTGTATCCGATTCACGAAACATAATCCGATTTCGGTTATGTTTCATAAATCGGATACAGTTACAGAAACCTTACCGAAACCAGATTAGGTTTCATGCAGTTTTCTGCGTCCGATTGTCTGAAACCTGTTTCACAAAACCGCGAATTCAACAATTTCGCTGTAGTCTGTCTGTATCCTGAAACTGGTTCGTCAGGGTGCTTTTAGCCGCACCCTGTATATTGTGTACATCGTTACAGCAATTGCCAATAAAAAGGCAACGGCTGTAGTCAAAAATATAAGATCAAATAAAATTCAATATATGTACTTAATACTTATGAATTTACCAAACAAGTAAAGGTAAATGTTCCTCCCCGAGCCGAAGCTCATATGGCGGCGCTGATCTGTTTCTGTAGCCCTCAGACACCAGATAAATCTACAAGACCACGGACACGGGGCTAGTACCGTGCGTCGCATGGTGTGACAGAGGCAGTGGGGTGTGAACCACTTGCCTAACGTTGTTGCGCAGCAGCGTCGCGGCCGGGGCTCGAACCCACGACCCTTAGATCGCAAGTCCGACGCCCTACCGCTTAGCCACCGCGCCACCCTACTAAGTCACCGCGCGCTTATCGACGCCGCGAGTAAGCACCCGCCGCTAGCATAAATTTCACGGGGAAGAGTAGTTTTTCTAGAAGAGGAAATGGGACAATTACAGGCGACAGACAGACGAGCAAACGAACAGACCAACAGACAAACCGATGAACATCGCCGTCGCGTAAGGCGCCCTCTTTAGCGGCGAGTTCTTAACCCTTTAATCGCCACATTAAACCGCAGAGCAACGGACCATCATATAGCAATGCAATGATTGGTACACTGGTCGTTGGTGGGTGGGCTGTTACATTTGGTACATCGAGGAGGGGACTGGGCTGGGCCGCAGCCCGCCCAGACCCTTCTCGCTGTACCAATGTTACAATCCCCCTATCAACGGCCAGTGTACCAACTTCGTATTATTCGATGTGGCACTATAATCGCCTTTGGAGTCTAAAGGGATGTTTATAGCGACACAACTCAACTCAACTGACCCAGTTGAACAGCGTACTGACCAAGTCAGTCGTGTTTTTGTTTATGACGTCACGACCTACAAACTGAGTCAACTGGGTCACTACGTTTATAATTTGATAGGTGAACGTTGTGAACGTGTCGACAACTCGACGTCGAGTTGAGTTGAGTTGTGTCGCTATAAACACCCCTTAAAGGATTAATAATTTGTTTATGACGGATGGACATGTGCCACTTCCGCGCTGTTTGTATGTACATTGCTAGAATTGGCGGAAATTTTGCATGAGGTTCAAACGTCATCGAGTCGAGTTTTTCAGACTCGACTCGATAATCGACTCGACGATTTTAAAAGCCTCTTCTTACACGGTCTCGAAAAAGTTGACTTTGGCTCTGTGTAAATTTCACTTATATTTCATACTTTCGAGCCACTGCCGATTGATATTTGGCGAAAAACGTACGCCGCAGCGCAAATGGATTACAACGCATCGCCAACAGGGTGCACAGCGGCCAGTTTCGGTCTTCAGGCTCCGATCAGCATATCGCCCACAGCAATGTCATTGACGAATATTGTTTGCTTCGACATTGATTGCGACTGCTCGACCAACCGTAAATCACGTTGGCCGCATTAAACGCATATAGATCACTGACAATCGTCCTTCGGCCGATGCCATTTATCAATTATTTGCGGTCTCTTTTCTTCTATATTCAACTGCAGATCGTTGCTACCTTCAATTTAGGCCTACATATATCTTATTTCGGTAAAATTAGAATACCTTTCACTGTATACGCATTTACAGAACTGCCGAAAATGAACAACTTTATTCCCCATGAAGGATTATTCCTTTCTGGCAGCCCGCCTATCCTTTACATTTATATACACATGTATATTTTTCTCATGGCAAATAAATTTTGCTGCTGCTGCTCCCATAAATGGTAGTAAGTAAATAAAACGAAAAATACGGATGCGACAACATGAAGTAGGCCTAAGTCCAACGATACTTAACAAAGTGCTCACAATAACTTTTGAAAAAACGCATTTTATTTTCAGATAAACGTTACAACATCCGCTGATATTTTCAACGAACCACTTTGAGATAATTGACGGTAAAGATTAAACTTACTTCGTTCTTTCCAATATTATTTATATCTACAGACGTATTGTGTATTACACAGCGCTGATGGCCATGGTTGTGGCTTCATGGCACTGTCAAAATGTGCAGTCATTATCTCTGTCCAATCTATTGCGATAATCCGCCAAGGCCGCTGCATTGTTGCGGAGAAGCGCGGCGGCGCCGTCTGGCGAGTGAAAATGTATCGTATCAAGCCATATCTCGTAACGTTAACGGAAGTAGAAAAGTGATCGTTCATCCACATTCAGGTTCGAATCAACACCAAAATTTGATCACTTCTTGACGGCTACCCGTTGCCCATGTCTACCAGTTTTGGTCGACGTCTGTAAACCAGTTCGTGAGTCATCTTGTTCACAGAATGACAGACACACAAATTGACAGACAGACAGACAGACAGCACCGATCGCATAACTCCCCCTTGGCGGAGTAATAACAAAAAATACAATGTATGTTATTTTTCGATGAATTATTATCGTTTCGTACAAATACGAAGAGTTTCGGTGCTAACCCTTTAGACTCCAAAGGCAATTATACCGAATAATACGAAGTTGGTACACTGGCCGTTGATGGGTGTGGCTGCTACATAGGCCTATTATTTTGGTACAGCGAGGAGGGGCCTGGGCGGGCTAGGACCCCACCCATCCCCTGCTCGCTGTACCAAATGTAACAGCCCACCCATCAACGGTCAGTGTACCAATCGCTGTATTGCTATATGATGATCCGTTGCTCTGCGGTTTTAATGTGGCGATTAAAGGGTTAATCGTGTCCTTGTCCCTTCGCCAGTATCTAGACTGGCCGGAGGCGTATTGTTGTCTACTCGTCCGATCGTCCGCGTCTGTCTGTTCGTACGTTGCCAATCTTGTAAATACGATAGGTCCTACAGACGAATGAACCGATTCAAGGATTCAGCTGCAAATTAGCACAAGTGGTCAACTGGGCAAGGAAATGAAACGATCAACTTCGTGGATCAGGACTGGAAATCAAAGGTCAAGGTCACAGAAGGCCGAAGATAGATTTGGAAGCCTGGTGGAGGTATTGTTCTGGACCCGCTTTGGTCGAGCAGGTTTCTAGTTTCCGTTGTTCAAGTTTCTATGAAATGGAATGAGATGCAAATACGAGTTCCCAGTGCTTCCTGTAGTCGTCATCATCGTCGTCGTCATGATTGTTGTTGTTGTTGTTGTTGTTTGATTATTTGTCATCATCGTGATGATTTATTTGAGTAATAGTATATAGTCGTACTAGTGGCACAGCAGTGTTGTAAGAATTGCTAGGATGTTGGCGATGTATCACGTGACGAAACTTCAGTACGTTTAATTACAAGTGCGAAACGACTTGCACAAGATCTTCGCCGTCAGTCATGATACTGATGGATGGTTTTCCTAATTGCCGGAATGTCCCGGTGACGGACTAATTGAAATTCTCTTGCGCGCTGTATACGGATTCTTGAGATTCGGCGGCTGACATGCGGTGATGCCACGGTTTTAGCGCTGGCACCGCCCAGCATTAGAGATGCACGGTATCAAAAGTTTACCGACAGTGATATACCGTTACTCGATGTCATAATGTCAGTACATCACACAACTTTATTCGCCATCAGAGGCAGCGGAAATATAAAAAAAACAAACAAAACAAAGAAAAAAGTAGCAAAATAAAACATTGCAAGATAGTCAAACACAACAAGACAGCACAATTCAATACGAGGCCTGATACTAGTTAGTATATCCAGCACACAGTCGACAAATGATATTATCGGATACAGAGAGCTTGCGCAGATAATTAGATTTTTCATTACTTATGCACACCGAATGCAGCGGAAAATTAAACATTTCCATGCAGCTGGTCGCAACTTCTTTGGATCTAGTATTGACCGACCCACCTTACCAAATATAGCGTTGAAAGAACGATAGAAAGATCGTCTGGAATTCAAGGCCGTAACTAGAGGGGGTGTTTTGGGTGTTAAAACACCCCGAAATTATTTGCAATTTTTTAAGTTAGCCAACTTTGTCTATTTGTTCAGCAAAACATTTTCCGGTTGCGGTGGCTCAACATTGGTGTATGTTTACCAAACAGAAATCCATGCAGGCATGCACAAAAACTCACCATTTTGAAATAAAAAATGCAAAAATTTTCTGGGGAGGGGGACATATAGACATATCAAGATACTGGAGTTTCACAGACGTCTAACACCGGTACTATTATATATACGGAGGAACAAATTACTGTTGTCGCGCGATGCTATGCATAAGCGCGGTCTATGTCGTCGTGCGGTGTCTATCCGTCCGTCACGTTCGTGTATTCTGTTAAAACGAATAAACATGTCTTCAAAAAATTTCACATCGGGTAGCCACACCATTCTAGTTTACTGTGCCAAACCGTATGGCAATCCGAAGAGGACCCCCTAACGGGGGCGTTAAATGCAAGTGGTGTAAGCAAAAATCGCGATTCTCGACCAATATTTGGCTTTCGGGTCGATAACTGAAGTGCGACCAACACACACAATGCCCGGTCGACGGTGCAGGAGTAGATCGCACTTAGCGTATCTGTTTATCGCGCAGACCGCCACGCATCAGTGGATCTTGTGTATCACAGCTCTTGCAGCGTTTAATTGTATATATTGGTAAATCTGAAGCCGAAGTGACTAATAATAGAATACTGCGCTCGTGGTATTGTACCGTTGAAGCTAACTGCTGACAGACACGAAGCATCGCGCGGCCTCTCTGCGAGAGCAGAGCTATTTGTCCAACAGTGCAACGACCACACTCTTCAAACACTGGAAAACAGACTACTCGGTGCTAAAAAAGGCGTGATCATATGAGCATTTTATTTCCACCCAGTAGCCATATTGGCTTGTAACAGACAGACGGACATACACGCCGCCTATAGCTACGTCGCACTCTAGCATCGCTGAGAACGACATTTTTAATGATTAATTCTGATTTCGCGAACATGTAATACGGATATTAGCAAGCTGATCTTGTAATGCCATAATAGCTTGTAGTTCGCCATTTCATGTCGGAATAATGCACTTTGCACGACGTTGGATTATCTCGTCTCAGCAACAGGCGGCGAGATATTCGTTTTGGTCGCCAGTGTGTGTAACTGTGTAACGATGTTTGCAACTTCGTACTGTTGTTTGCTAACTCCGCCAAGGCGGAGATTACGCGGTTTGTCGGTGATTCTGTCCGTCCGCGGGATTACTACAAAAGTAATCAGGTGATTTCATCGAAGCTTAGTGTTATATGGTTGGGCCTACCAATCGGAAGAACGGATTAACTTTTGGCGGTGATGCGATCTCGGATACGGATTCCGGATCACTCTTCCACTTCCCTCACCATTGTGGAATACGGTACTTTAGGAGATTTTTTTAGCATTTCTCGTACATTCACCGGCCGATTTTCACGACACTCGGCAAAATGACTGACGCCGACAAGATACTGAATCCACAACATTTTGAGAGCGATCCGGTAGAAATCCGGATTCAAATCCCAAGTCACTTTTGGTTGAGGTAAGACGCCTCGGCAGAGGTACGCTGTCTGAACACCGTCTAGTTACCTCCGACAAAGGAGGAGGTATATGTTTTTGCCCGTGTTTAATTGTCTGTCTGTCTGTCTGTTAGCAAGATTACTCAGAAACGCGTGCGTGGATTTGGATGAAATGTTGCGTGTCGACAGATGTCGGGACGTGGACGAACTGATTAACTTTTGAGCCCGATCCGGATCATAGTCCGGATCCCGGAACCGGAGTGCTTTTTTCCGATATCGTATAGGCTACGGAACTTTGCAGCCTTGCCTATGGCTGCCAGCGAGCTGCGCTGCTACGCGGAATTTTACGCCGGGAAAATCCCACGTATATTGGCGGCGCTCCGCTAGAGCGAGCCGTGGTTTTAAAATGGTTTTATTTACTGAGCCGTCGGAAGACCTTTGTCGGAGGTAAATGCGCTCTACCGCGGGAGGCTTCTTGTTAACAACATTACGAGCACTGTCGTCATGGAACGTTCACAATAGACAGGCAATGAATGACCCATGGAATCATGCTGATTTTAAATTTTTCAGGCGGCAACACCTTGCCGTGGGCGCAAGCGAGCTTTGCTGTGTCTGGCACTATTTGTCGTGGACGATTATGAAGCGGAGTGGTAACATACGTCGGCATTCCAGCGTCATCATCATTATCCTCATCATCATCATCATCATCATCATATCATCATCATTAGCAGCAGCAGCAGCAGCAGCAGCAGCATGAAGCAAGTGAACAATCGATGAACATCGGTTGAGTACCGTGCGATCGAGTAACGAACACTAGTGACTTCGTCGCGACTCGTTGATTATTGATCCGACGCCAAATGATCCGAAATATCCCGCGTCCGCACAGTCCGGACGTCCAGCGTGCGCGTGCACTCGGGATGCTGCAACTTAAACTTTTACCGCCTGCAAAATAAAACTGTACAGAGTTGACGTTATCCCAGTCATTATTCTAGCAAATGTTTGGAAAATTAAGAAAAATTTTGACTCCAGAAATGTATAAGAGCTGTCGAGTAGCAAAATTCGTGCATAACCGCTCAATAATTAGCCACGCACGTCTAACGCGTTGTCGACATTTAAACGAAAATTTAAAAAAAATTGTCAGATTAATGACTTTAGGGTAACGTCTATATTTTGTTTACATTTTTGTAACGTTTTCCATAAGAACGACAAGAAATAAAACGAATATATTAATGCTGCTCGTCTGATCTGACTGCGTTTGATGATGATGATGATGATGATGTTTTAAGACACCCAGCATCAGAAATATTGTCCAGTGGCGTACCCAGAATTTTGCTTTGGGAGACAGCGATGCCTGAAAGGTCGAAAGAGGGGGACGGGGTCCTTGGTAGCAGCAAGCCCCTCCCACCAGCTAGGTGTCTTGACAGCGCTGTAAGTTCCCGAATTAGATCCGGGGCAGAGCCCTTGCCGCCTCAAGGTTTCCCTGCATTCTAGTAATTCAAGACGGCTCTCACGGCACTTGAAATAAATTGTTTTTGCTGGTCTTTACTCTGACCAATGGGGTTTCTAGCCCTGCTAACCCCTCCCCGTTCTCAGTATGCCACTGGTCTCGACTGGCTCTGAGCAAAGCCTTTTGATACTTACTACACAAGCCTGGAAACAGAGACTGTCACCTAGCGATTCGACACTGTACTATACGTCAGCGAATGTTTGATTGTAAACATTTGAATTGTAAAATTTGTTTTAACGTGTTAAATTATGTATTGTATTTATTTTTAATCTTTACAGTTTAGTTTATTCAACAGCATTGCCACAATTCTAGCCATTGTGACTGACGACACGTACCGTATTATAGCAAGGCTGTTGCGAATAACAACGTTATGCCACGGTAGTTCCGGTTTAGACCGCTAGGATCGCCACTTGTCTGTCTCTGGCTTGTATAAGTATCAAACGCCTTTGCTCTGAGGCTCCGGCATGTGGGAAACACTGTTATGGTGTGGATGACCTGACCTTCGACTTTCCTGATTATGTTTTAACAACGTTCATACTGCAGTTAACCCATAAGCTAACGTTATTAGTAAACAGACTTCAGATTGATGACGCATTGCAGCAGTATCAAATGTGACGATCGTCTAAAAATTTAATGACGCAAACGTTTAGTAGATTAGGCTACGTGGTTTGCATATCCCCGGCGAGAGCTTCGCCGCGTGTGGCGGTATTAAAATAATAATACTAACAAGTACACTGTGCTCAGAGAGCGCAAACCTCCGCCAAGGCGTCTAACCTCAACCGAAGTGATCCGTGAATTTAATCCGGATTTATCCGGATTGGATGCCTGACGGATCGCTCCCAAAATGTTGTCGATTCGTTACCTTGTCGGCGTCAGTCATTTCGTCGAGTGTCGTAAAAATCGATCGGTGACCGTATGAGAAATGCTAATAAATATCCTAAAATTCCCTATTCCGCAATGGTGAGGGAAGTGGAAAAGTGGTCCGGATCTGTGTTCGGGACCGGATCACCACCAAAAGTTAACCAGTTCTTGCGATTGCTAGGCCCAATCATAACACCAAGTTTCAGTGAAATCAGCTGATTAGGTCTACTTTTACACAGACAGACAGAACGAACGAACCACTGACAGACATACAACTTGGCAGTGACGTCGCGCGGCCGAGTTGACGACCGACTGAGCGTATGCGGCGCAGATGAACGCAGCACGTCTGTGATGTAAAATTTCATGAAATTTTTTTGCCCTGAAATATTTCATGAAATATTTCTGAAATATTAAAAAAAAATTTCACGATGTTTTTTTCCGGCTTTACACTCACCCGTTTAACATTTTTTATACGTCAAACATTACCTTTAGTCATTGGCTGCGTGGCAGCACCTAGCTGTGAACGGGGGCTTATCGTATCGAGTCCGATACACTTGTTTGCATTAGAACCGTACATTCGGCCGCCTGTATGTTCTGGCCGATTCGATTTCTTTATGAATAATAGCCATCACGGAAATTGGGGAAAAGATTGTGCGGTATCGCCCATCACTACTTTCAACGCGCGCAGAGCTAATTTCGCGTGGTACGAGTGGACGAAGTGTGGTCAGCGGTTCACGGAACGACGTCCTCGGCCTGGCGTGAAATGTACCTGCTGCAGCCAAGTGTTGAAACTTACGTTCCGTGTTATCGTCATCAAACTATGCTTCCCTCTTCTTCCCTCCAGGCCGTGGATAACATTCATTAACGTCACGACCTCATGATATGTTTTCCATTTAGCTCGGTTGCCTGGGTCCGAGAGATTTTTGACGATCATCAGACTACTCGCCATCAATAATAATGTCCTCTGCTGGACCCATTCCTAATGCCACAAAACTTCGGCAACTGCTTCCGGCGCAGTTTTATGTCTACTATTGATTTCCATTTGAACGTTTCCAAGGTCGTGCCAGTTGATAATTTTGAAGCAAGTGTCGCTGCCACCGCCAACGATTCGGGGTGCTCTGTCTGAGAATGTGGCACTTGCGGTTCCCAGGCTAGCTCATATCTCGGGTCGGGCCGCATGACACAGGTCAACAGATTAGCATTATATACAGAAGTACTGGGTCCTTGGGATGGTGACTGCGCAGTGCACAGGTGGAAGACTCACTATCGACAGACACTGGACTAGCAGATCTGCTCCCACTACGTGTACTAAATATCTCAGCGTCGTTGACTATTTTCTCATGCGGCTCTTATTATCACACAAATTTCAGCTATTAATACCGCTGCCAACCTTTCTTTGACTGCTGTGTTCTGCACTCTCCTACAACGACGAAATTCGACGTATCTCGGTTGCCAGTGCCACGCTGTATTTTGCAAGTTATATTCGTGGCTACTCTTCGACTATCCATTCGCGTTTTCGCCCTCCTTTAGGCAGACTTGTATCCAGTATTCAAGAAGCAACTACAAGTACAAGTACAAGTAGAAGTACAATAAGTCTGCTTCTACAGTGTAGCATCTGATGTCCGGTTCTGTAATATATGCTTTATCATTCTTGTAATCTTCCCGAATGTCTTTGTGTGCTGACGTGGGCTATGAGTTACAGCATACTTCGAATTCTCATGCGACAATGCGCTACCACTGCCGAATTGATCCGTAGAAACTATTCTGGAGGGTCGCGTATCGTGTAGGTCTCCGGGGTCGACAGCTTGTTGCTTGATAAAGCAGTGAATGCAGACAAATTAGGTCGTCCGAATAGTGCAGAATTCAAGGAGAGGGAGTTGGATTTCGATCGAGGCGCAATCAGTTGTCGCTTATCTTCGCTTTCCCTCAACCTAACTGCTGTGTTGGAACGTCCTCTAACGTTGACCAGCCACGGCGGTCATTTGTGACCAGCACACCGGCACGAAGACCCTTCGGTTCTACACGGGAATTAGCAGTGCCAACGGGCCAAATTAGGGAAACGCAATACTTTAATTTCCTAAATGTTTAGGCATTCAGCCAAGCTGCAGGTCTTGCGAAAGCACTGTCCAGGGACAGAATATATTGAACAGTTGAAGTTCTGGCACTTGTGTGATCTTGACTTTTGACGTGAAAATGCTGCGCGATAACGCTGTGTTAACGGCGACAGCCAAGTCAATGTGAACGTGGGGAATTTAGGCTCCCCTGTACTGAATAGAAACCCTGAACCGACTGCGAAAATGACGATTGATATTACGAATAAAGCGATCTGAACGTCGAATTGTAGGCCAGAGTAACACTTTACGTTAACGCAACGTAAGTAAGTAAGTAAGTAAGTAAGTAAGTAACAATGTACTCATTAAGGTTGCGTGGCACAGTGGTAGATCGTTGGTCTCCGACCGGCGAACTTTCCCTGTCCTGCGCTCGACCTGCAGCTGACGAGTAACCACTTATGTGGGTTAACCGTCCGCTGTAGGTCAGCCAACCAGGCCGACTCGGCCTTGCATCCTATTGAGGTAGATAAATGAGTAGCTGCATTTAGATGTCCGCAACCTCAGTCTGGGGAGGCGCCATCTGGTGAACGCTTACGAAGTAAAGACAGGCATTGGTGTAATTGCAGGTAAAACTGTGTGACCCGTGCCTGAGCGCCTTGAGTGTGAGGTACCCCGGTACTACAAAAAAAGCGCTATATAAATACACTTACTTGCCATCATGTCAAAGACATTATAGGGGCACCGTACAAAATTAAATCCAAAAGACAGAAGCGCCGATAGTTAGTATTCGCAGGCAGACAATAGTTCTATTGTGCAGTACAATCGCGATCACCTAATCATCGTCGAACGACGATCAAACAAGTACAGTCTTCAGTTCGCGACAGAACGTCGTCAGCGATGGAACATTTCTGATAGATGACTGAATGCTGTACCACGCACGTGCTAAAGCCGCTGCGAAGGCACGGTCGCCGAGCGTTGAGCGTATGGTGGACCGTACGACCAGTTAAGAAGTTAGGAAGGAAAGGAAGCGAAGAAGTATTGTGAGTAAACGTTACACGGACGATTTTTCGTTTAAGTCTGCCCTTCTCGTTCCTCAAACACCCTCACGTAGCTGCAGCGAGCGGCAGAAACGGCATCTATAGGAAATCGAATGACGAGACTAGACGGTGACGTCGTCGCTGGCCGCTCGTTAACTCGGTTTGTTTGTGCCACGCGCCGATAAGCAAGCTATTACAGGCAGAGAGTCTTTTTATCGTCCGCCCATACAATTATCTCCGTGTCACTGAGCGACTGGACTGCGAGAAATCAACTCGCGCGCCAGACAACTGTTTCAAGCTGCTGTTTTTTGCATTCGTTTAATGTTAGCATAAGTTAGTGAGTTTTTTACCCGCCATTCGCTCGTTAGAGCGAAGGGCGAGGTATTTGGTTTACTGTATGTTTGTTTGTTTGTTCGGTCAACGATTTCTCGACAACCCGCGGGCCGATTCACGCCAAAGTTCGCAAGCAGGCGTACTCTGGTTCCGGACGTGTCTTCTCCCCTTTTGGGGGTTGGCGGCCCCTGGCGG
>Ga0209339_1000828_pt1 | contig 12044 bp, 6 predicted proteins | sample OlaalgELextract3_FD_187376 | JGI IMG/M metagenome (GOLD analysis project Ga0209339, IMG submission 187376) | Olavius algarvensis symbiont microbial communities from Tuscany, Italy - Type A ELBA extract 3 (SPAdes) (version 2) | ecosystem: Host-associated > Annelida > Digestive system >... | reverse complement strand
TACTTAACCATTCCTTGGAATGTTCCACGAACTGCAGTCTATCTTGTTGTTTTTTTCAGAGATGTTAAATGAGGCCAACTGCTTGAGGTCGAGGCCGAGGCCAAACACGAGGCCGAGGTTGAGGCCGAAGCCACAGTGTACTATGTTTCTTGTTCACAGGGTTGGAATTATTATTAAAAAAAATGTAAATAAAGAAGAACGGGAACGCCGAGCGCCGAAGGCGCGAGAATCGAGGTCCGCAGGGCCGAGAGCGGGGGGTTGGGGTTCTTGGGGAGGGGGCAGCCATCCCCCTTCCTACCAGCTAGGGAGTCTGGGGGAGAGCTGTAAGCTCCCCCAGCCGAAATCGAATTTAAGCTAGTGCTTTTTCGTTTTAAAATATGACATCTGGTGGCAACAAATTTAGTGATTTTCGTGAGAGTCAGCTGAGCAAATTTCGTTAACTTTACACAGTAAGAAGATCAATATTACCCAGCAAGAAACAAAACAACTCTTTTTATCTTTTCGTAAATGTTTATTTTCACAGTCAAATTGTTAGTGCGATTGACTCAGTCAATCAAATTTCACACGCAGCACGGTGTCCACGTGTGAGCCATTTTTTGACATACGGTAGGGCGTTGATATAGTCAAGTGATGGTCCAACTTAGGCTGACGAATATGAGGTTCAACAGTCAGTTGCGCAGTGGTGTGCATATTAGGTTCATTGTACTACTGAACCCACGTTCTGCGTCAGCCGATGTGATAAGTAAACACGCAAACGTGTCGTTGATAGCAAACGTATCGTACTATTCATACGTACACGTGTCGAGTAGAGATACCCCTAATATAGTACAGTAACAAACGCCAATAGCCCAATACTTAATCTTAGCTTCAAAATAGCCAGGAATTGAAGCAGACTTATCTACGCAACAAAAGCTATCTGAATTTCGTTCGGATTTCCAGAAAATGAACCGGAACGCCGTTCCGGTCTTTAAAAAGAGAACCGGAATGCCGTTCCGGTGCGTTCCGGTCCAATTCGAACCCTGCTTGTTCATCGTTCTATGAGCTATGCTCGCTGTATTAAAATGATATCATTCGATTGATTTTATAAGCAGTCAAATAGTCTATAAAATCGAATAGCCATGCTTTCGCGGCTGAACCGTATTATTATTAATATCAGATTCACATGATACAGTGTAACCGACAGACTAAAAATAAGAAACATAAATATATACAAGAGATTACAGAGAAACAGGTAAGATAAAAACAGTCCATATGCAAATATTTACAGCATATAAGCCAGAATGTCCAACAGCAATACCACATTTTCGGCACAGTTCAGCAAAACCATTAACCACCTACAACGACTGTACAATGGGAACAAAATGCTGACGCTGCATATTTAAAAAGCAGAGCTTCCGAAGATCCTACGCATAGTCAATAGTCAGAATGCTAAAACAATACTGAATGAACAACAGATTAAAATCGTCTTCCAGCTAAATAAACTCTTTGAACAACGCAATTTCTCCACAGTGAAATTAAGGTAGGCCTACATATGCCTATTAGCTTTTGTTAAGGTACTGCGTCGAGTCCATATAAAAGAATCGGTGCACATAATTTCTGAAGTAAACGACATAAACACACAGGAGAGGCATTGTTTCCAGTACAAGCGCCTATAAAAAGGTCTAAAATTTGTATTTTCTTGGCAGCGAGGGACACTGAGTATTGCCCACAGTGTTGTTGTTGTTGTTGTTGTTGTTGTTGTTGTTGTTGTTGTTGTTGTCGTTGTTGTTGTTAAATATTACTTGTTTATTTGTATTGACTGAGGTTATGTATATTCACACTGTAGGCATGAGACCAGACATTTGCTACAATTATAACAAGTAAGCAACTTTTCACAACTTTGGTTGTTCATATTAAAAGTTGTGCGTTAAGCGTTATAATAATTATTTTCTTAACACTACAGTGCTATTACAGGGGCGTAGGAACAGGTCCCGCGGACTCAGCGGCTGCCAGACCAATATAGTTAGACCAACAAGATTTTCAACTAGCATATTTCAGCAATCAGGGATCACCTGTAGTGAATAAAAGCACTGCCTTTTGATTCCTGGCCGCGCTTGCAAGTTGTAAATACACTAGCGATAGTTTTAAACTAGTTTCGAAGACTTTCCTCTTTGCCATTTACTAGCATAGTCAGCGCATTTAAGGCTTTTGCGGTGATGCGCTATATAAATTGATGACTGACATTGATATTGACATATTATACTGCCAGTGGGCAAGCGCAGACAGATCGAGCGTGTTAGTTACAGTGGAATACTTATAATAGGGACTTACACGCCCTGTTCAACAGTGTCATTTCGAATAACCGTGAGTGACGTTTCGTGACTTAGCGATATATTCAATTACATAAAGCACGCACGGCTCTCTGCGACAGCTGAGCTTCTTGATTATTGTCCCGTCCTGGTTATAGTTTTTTCTGGTTCAAAATTCTGGCGACGCCAGTAGTCAGTTTGTTGTGAAATAGTAAATGAAAAAAATAAAAGGTAAATGTATTTATATAGCGCTCTTTTTGTATTGTACCGGAGTACCTCACACTCAAGGCGCTCAGGCATGGATCACACAGTTTTACCTGCAATTACACGCCTGCTTTTACCTCGTAAACGTTCACCACACGGCGCTTTCATGTCAATACATTTGCGCTATCGTGTTGATTTTATTTGCGCTTTCATGGTTAATTAATGTGCAGCAATTTACGAAATTTTTCTCAGACGGACGAGTAACGGAAGCGCAAAAATTTCGTAAATTGCTGCACATTAATTAACCATGAAAGCGCAAATAAAATCAACACGATAGCGCAAATGTATTGACATGAAAGCGCAAATACTCTACAAGCTAAAAACAACAGACAATGGCATCTAGAATCCCATCAGATACACGGCAAACTACGATGACGGTGCGAATTGATAGCCGACACGTTGAAGATAATCTAATCTAGTCTGGACTCTGGAGACCGGCGGAATAATCTGTAAAAGGTTCGCGTAAGCGAGCGAATTTTTCACGTATCGATCTTGGAATTGTACGCGACTTTGACAGTGAACTGACAGTAACGTATGTTGCAGCTTGTTGACGAAGCAAAACCTCTACAAATATGTAAATGTTAGGATGCGGTGCGTTGAACTCAGCGTTTAGATGTCCATGCTAGGATTCAGCTCCATTGGTAGTAACAGGCATTACATCAGGCGCATGCGCCCAGAGTGTCGGCGGGAAATCACTGTCTGCGGCAAGGGGAAAAATGTCAACCACGTAATCAACAAACTTACGGCACCGGGCATCATCAGGCATGTCAAACATTTGTCTTCCTCAAAAGATTCAGCGATGTACTATGCATGCGTACAATATGCATGCACCTGTAAACGTGTATCTCAGGTGCGTGCAGTTTTTAACAGTTTGTGACTGCAGCTGCGAACTTGGAACCAATGAACTGTGGAATTGCGCTTCCGCTGATGCGCTTTCAGTGTAGTTTACACTTGCGCATTCACGGTCAATTGTTTGTTGCGGTTTGCGCTTTCCGATATTTGCCAATGATCCAAACTCAGATTGTTTCAAGCGCACACCATTATCCAACGTTGAATATCTCAGAAACAGTACAAGATAGAGACACATGCAGTTACAGTGGATCACAAGCAGAAAATTACACGCGCCCTACTCAACGGTGTAATTTCAAATGACCTTGAGTGACCTTGAGTGATTTACCAAAATTTCCAGCGACAAGAGTGTCACGCGGCCTTTCTGCGACAGCTGAGCTTCTTGTTTCTACCAAACGTGAGGCACGTGGAACGGCCGGCCAGTGTATTATCATCGTTTATTACGCCAGAAGGCAGCAAAATATCACATAAGAACACAAAAATACACAAAATTACACACACAAAATATGACACAAAATTACACATAAGTACACACATACACACAATAAAACAATAAAAAAACACTAAAAGAACATCATATCAAACAGGAATGTGAGGCCTACAGGTGAGCACAGCTCTTCTATACAGCATGTTTAACTGACATGTCATTCATTCTTTATTACGCCATTAGGCAGCACAGTAACTACGTACATATAAAGACAAATACTGCATGGATTAATCAACAGCAATTTGTAATCTTGCCGACACATTTGTTCTGTTTATTTTATGTTTAAACATTACCGTATGGATCAGAATGTGATGACGCATCAAATCAAACTTAAGGCCTAAAATTTCATTGCAGATGACAGACGAAGAAGTCGACAAAATATGGGAGAAGGTTAACGAACAAAACAAAGAGTTGATGTCCGATTGGACTCGGTGCTTCAGCGGCAACGGGAGTGAGAAGAAACGGAAATCAAAACAAGAGATCAAGATGACTCTGACTCAAAGGGAATGGCAAACCGATCGCAGTAAGAACTTTCTCTGGAGACTGATGAGCACAGATTGGGAGTCACACGGCTACAGAGACCGCGTCGGTTTAAGCAAGAGGAGATTTGAGCTGGCAATGCTCTTTCTACTGGCTATGACGGAAAACGCGTACTGGAATGACTTCATTGTGGCAACCTTTGGCTCCAGGTCCTCAGAAATCAACCTTAGTGATCGACATTTCATCAAATCGAAGACTGGGTGTGATGAGACTGGTACTACTCCGCTCCATGAAGCTGCTAGATTTGAAAACACTGAAAAAGTGAGAAAACTCATCAGTGATGAAGAAATAGAAATTTTGCCAATTAACCAACATGGATACACGCCGTTACACTTCGCTGCAATGGCCATTAACCCGAAGGCAGAAATAGCCAAACTGCTCGTCGACTCAGTTAATAAAAACCGACGATGTCTGAATAAACAAACTGACTCTCTGTGGGGAGGAAACACAGCCCTACATATAGCGGCAGCGAACGTTAGCGCGACTAAGGAATTTATTCAACAGTTCAATGAAGCCGATTCACGACTCTGCAATTCCAGGGGCGATACTCCATTCCAAGTGGCGGCAAAATCACATAATCCGAACGCAATTATCTACATGCTGAACACGTTCGCGCCCACCAATAACCTCTGGGATGTGGACAACGTGGACAAATATCAGAACTATAGAAACACGGTCATCAACTTATGCGCCAGAGAAGGCAATGCGGAAGCAGTGGCGCTTTTAATCAAACACGGAGCCGACATATCACAGGGCGTACTGCACGAGATTGTTATCGAGTCCGTCAGAAATCCGGAGAAAATTGACAGTCTTGTGCGCGTGTACCAGTCGATCGTCGACAACGCAGTTATCTGGCGTTGTTTGGAGGAAGAAAAAATGACAAACAAACAGCTTACATTTATGCAAGTCGAAAGTTCCGAGAACTATTCGAAACGTTTTCGAGAGACGATGATCTCATTGCTGACGAAACCTCTGGAAAACTACTGTGGACGAGACGTTCTTCAGTGTGCACTGACTTATGGAGCATCTGAAATGTTCTGGCAAATCATTAATACCAAGGCCGTGTTTCGAATAAATGATGAGGAAACTTGGAAATATGTTGATGAGGAAAATGACGGGGAAACACAAAGCAGCCAAGAAAGTTGGATCTGGACAGTGTTCGACGTTACAAACTTTACGCAAGAAACGTTTTTAAAGTCGTCAGGTTCCGCTCCTGAAAACTATTCTTCGCGAAGAAGAAATCAACAAGATCCGGAAAATGAACCAGCATTGGCAGACAACGCCCAAAATAGCAGCGAACTTCATCCGGATATGCCTTATCTGACTTACTTATTGACAGTATTTGACCAGTGGAAAAGTAGCAACATTCTCTGCACCCAACCACTGAAAGAACTCACCAAGCCATACGTCACGTTGGTACAACGTTTCTACTTTATACTGGGGCTGCTGCAGCTATTCTTCATGATTTCTTTCACTGCATATTTCATGCCGACGACTTGTTCGCTCGCACAGATGTTCAGTGTTTCAACTACAGGTTGCAACATCAGCAACATTAATGACAGTCACTATGCAGTGCCTCCAACCACGAGCCAGCAGCGATCTTGGATGGCAGTGCTTTGGTTGATTTGGCCGGTCATCCTTATCACAGTAAATGAGTTGATCACTGTCCACTACATAGTAGACGCAAGGCTTGCCTACATATATGCACACCAGTCTAAGAAAAAAATTTTTCTATCTAAAGACCTACGTTTGTCATTTTTCAATAAACTCTTCAAAGTTTTACTGCGAACAGTACCGTTAAGAGTCTTCTGCTGCATGATGTTCGTGTGGTTATATGTATACTTCTATAGTGAATCTCACGAGCTGTACGTAGAAGTGACAGCAATGGTTCTTCTATTTGGTTTGATCACAAACATGTTATTCTTTGGAGCCATGAGCAAAGCTTTCAGCATTTCCGTATTGGTGCTTGAGGAAATCATAGCAAACGATATTCCGATTTTTTTGCTGTTTTTCGGATTTATTGTCCTTGGATTTTCCTTTGCAATGCACGTAATTCGCCTATCAGCATGCATGCATAACCACACTATTTATTTTCACGAGACTTTTTTCGCTGTACTCTCCAGTGCATTCGGTATTGGCGACTTTTTCGAGGCCACTATTACAGATACCACATGTGCTGGCGGAGGTACAGCGTTTTTGTTCGAGAGTGTGTATTTCGGTTACGTGTGCGCAACGATGATAATTCTGTTGAATATTCTGATTGCTATGTTGAACTACCGTTATGAAAAAGCGAAACAAAAGGCCCAAAATATATGGAGGTTTCGAATTCTGTCTGTGGTCAGAGCATTTGAAAGGCACACGAGCCTTGTAGAGGCCATGAAAAAATGCCGAATACTAGATCTATTTAGACCCGCTGATAGCTTCGGAAAGTCTTTCGGTTGCTCTGTTGGCTGCTGTTATCGCGATAAAAATAATGGGTCTGTAATTTTAAAAAGCAATCTTGGACCTAAGCGTTATTATTTAAAAATGTTGCTACCCGTCGACGAACAATTTAAAAAGCCGTAGCCGCAATCTTTAGTTCGAGCTACATGCCTTTACGGTTATTCGTTGTAAAATGTTGCGTCGTTTAATTAAAAAATTGTACGTATTCTTAATCCCCTACGTACTGTCTATAACACATTTTACCACACAAAACACGAATTTATCATTAAACAGTGTAACATCGCAAAATATTCGACAGAAACTGGCGTTTGATGACAACGCCTATCGGAGAAAACTTTAAGTTACAGATTGCTATCATTACACAATTCACATAATGCGTAATATAGGCCTGCAGTGAAAATGTGTCGAGTCTGTGTATTGTACAATGTGTCAGCGTAATTTCTGAATGCCGTAAACTTTGTTTCAATTTTTCGTCGTAATGTTTTCTACGCCGTCAGTGACATAAGAAGTTGACTGTGTGTTTTACACTGTTGAGTTTTATGACGGTCACGTGACGACTCTTCAAACTCTTTTCGTTGTCGCAGTAAACTTGTATATTAATGTTATTATTAAGCCCCCGCCACACGAAGAGCAAGTGAAGGCTTTACGCAGTAGCGATGTTCCTCTGTTTGTCTGTTTGTTCGTCTGTCGCCAAAAAGTAAGCAATTTAGAGTTATGGTCTCTATTAACGACTTACAGGAGCAAGTTCTACGTGGGCTTTTCAAAGAACCTATTCTTGGACCCATACGACGACCTTCAGAGACAGCAAACCTCACCCCGTGCTCCATGGCGGCGGGGACTTATCGTGTCGACACATCGAGGCGATACTGTTGTTTATTTTTGATATTAATAATTTATTGTACATAGCATTATGGGGTAGTAGGCCTATCTTTTGTTGTTAATTTCTACTTTGCCAACTGTGCTACTACAGCGTCGTCACTGTCGTCATGTTTGTTTACGGTGCCATAAACATGCATCTGGCATGCAACTGGCACACAATGTTTCAAGCGCCAGGCTACTAGCGTCTTGTACTAATTTCTAGTACTAGAAAGTTGCGTTGTGTGCACCGGACTTTATATCTTCGAAACGTCACCACGCTTTTCTAACTACTAGTAGCACATTTGTGAGGTCTCCCCTGTTTACTGGTAGCGTAGACGTTAGGCAAAATGTTTTCGTTAAGATGTACGCATCACATACTGAGGCTTGGCTATCCTTCAAACAAACGAATAAATGCATTTTTGGATTTGCCGACGTTGAACATTTCTGGGATCACAGACCCTCGTGAATTCTGTGTCCAATAATAGATGGCTAAACTGAGGAAAAAATAAAATAAATTTTATTTAGTCAATATACAAAAACCTTAGAAAATACAGTATTAGCTACAGTAGACCTGAAGGACAGAATGACTTGCCTTGTAACTGTACATCACAGACGTCCATCAATACATTTAACCCTTTAATGGCTTATTATAACTGCAGAGCAACGGGCTCTATACAGCAATACGGCGATTGGTACACTGGCCGTTGATGGAATGGATGGCATGTTACATTCGGTACAGCGAGGAGGGGCATGGGCGGGCTCCCCTCCTTGCTGTACCATATGTATCAGCCCACCCATCAACGGCCAGTGTACCAACTTTATATTATTCGATGTGGCACTTGCCTTTGCACTCTAAAGGGTTAAATAGCAATCATTTGATTATTTAATGATACTTGTATTACAGTGAGTAAAATGACGTGGATACTCGAAGCAGCCAAGAAAGTTCTTGGTTTGTGCGACAGTATTTTTGTCACCTGTGTTCGTTAGGATGTTTGTAACAATTGCATCATTACGTAAAAAACAATTGCAGCTCGTTACGAAAATGTTTAGTAATCGATGACAGATATGCAACGTAAATGTTTATACTGGTACACGTTTCACGTTTTGTGAACGATTAGTCTCGGTTCTGACTCGGTTCTCTACCCGTTGTACACTAACAACTTTGTATGTCGTTATTGTTTTGCCTATACACATCATGTGCCAACTAATATTGTTTTTTCTCGTATATTTGTTACAGTTATAGTGTTAATAGTGTATGTTAATCAGTAACCTATAGTAACGAATTATGAGTATATTTTGATGACAGCGTGTGTCTCAGACATGTACGGATAAGCGTGTTGGATGTTTTTCCCCGTTTTTCACCTTTCGTATATGTATCACTGCGTACTGTCAGAGTTGTTTTAAAGACCCCTTGATACTTGATCACTTTCTTAGCTATAGGCCATAATGTTTTTGACAATGGGTGACCAGCTCGATTAGCCAATTCGCTCTTCTGACATATTGTCATTTTGTTGCTGAATTGTTATACTGCATTGTATTATGTTCATCGCAAATAAAATATGGTACGGTATGGTATGGTTAGGTACGATAAACTTTTCTCTCTTTTGTGCTCTTGAACTACTAAAACATACAAAATCACACGATACCCTTACGCTGGCTATGTAATGTGTATACATACGGTATTAATGTGTTCGAGGTTTCTGAAGTCGAAGTCTTCAACGCACGCTTTGAACTGTTCCAATATATCATTATGACGAGCCATGTCGGTCGACAATATCAACTTCCGCAATTGCTAGAAACACAATAACGCTTCACTATAAATAATGCAACAAATACAATATCCAACTAGAGAGCTGAAGGCCGCCGGCGGTCAAGTGATGCATCCCGAGGTGCATGGGTGTAATGGACTTGCCCGCACAGCAGGCGAGTCCATGATGGCTCGGGAATAGACTCACCCGTCCGGTGGTCTATGTCGGCACGGGTCGGAGAATGAGACAAGGTGAAAAGATAATGGCTCCGAGCAGGGTACGTTGCGCATACAGCCCGCGGAAGCATAAAATAGCCTAATTGTAACACTGCACGTTATGCAATACAAAATCGCAAAATTTTAACCACATCGCATAGAATTATGACAGAATTTTCTCAGTAGAGTGTTGAAAAGTTCAGTTTAAAATATTGAAAACTGTCAACGTTAGTAATACTAAACATTTTGTTGAGTAAAAGTCGCAGTTTCCAACAAAACCCAGCGGTGAAGGAAATGTAATCCTTTATGCTAAAGTTGCTATATACAGTGAGTGAGTAGTTTCTTAACGGCACATCAGCACAAAAAGGCTATTTATTGCTACAACCAAGATATAGATGTGCTTTCTATTTTAATCTGGAAGAAATGCATAGAAATTACTAACGGCATACGGAGCAAAATAAGAATTCTCCAGGTCGGCTTCGATCAATCGATCAAACAAACAAACAACAAGTAGCTCTACTGTCGCAGAGAGGCCGCGCGATGCTTCCTGTCTTTTGTTGGCTTCAGCAGTACAATACCTCGAGCGCAGTCTTTTATTATTTGTTAGACCTACTTCGGTTTCAAATCACTGCATACAATTAAATTGTGCTTTGTTCTATTCGGCATAGTCGTCCATGCTGGCTGTGATAAACAAGATTCAGTGTTGCGTGGACGTCTGCGCGATAAACGGACATCCAGGCCAAGTGCTATAAGCTACTATACGGTCGACCATCTAAATAATTGATCGTCCTCCACCGGTCATCGATCCAAAAGCCAGAATGATGTTGATCGAGAATCGCGATTTTTGCTTACACCACCTGCATTCGACGTCCCCTTTAGGGGGTTCCCGTTTGAACACTGCAATCACGTTTGTTAGGAAAAACTAGAACTGTGTGCTACCCGATGTTGAGAAAATGTTGAAGATACGTTTATTCTTTTTGACAGAATACACGAACGTGACAGACAGACAGACCGACAAACAGACAGACGGAAGAACGGACGGACAGATACCGCGCGACGGCATAGGCCGCGCTTATCCATAGAATCGCGCGGCAAAATCATCGTTTTGTAAAAGTTTTCATTCGTAAAGCATTCGTTAAACATTTCGACGGTGGAGTATAGCACTTAGCGGCGGCCTTTGTTGATCGTGGAAGACGGACGACGTAGCGCCACGCATCAGTGAATCTTGTTTGTGACAGGAACCCTCGACGTACGCCGAAGACAGCCTAACAAAATTTAATTGTGCGCATTGGTAAATCTGAAGCCGAATTAACTAATAAGAAAAGGCTGCACTCGAGTTATTGTAATGTTGAAGCTGCAGACACCGAAGCATTGGGCGACCTCTATGCGGCAGCAGAACTACTTGCAGTACCTTTCAACAGTGTATATTCCAACTGTTACAGTGCAGTTATCTGGCAGTGTTTAGAGGAAGAAAAACGAAAAAAAGTTTAAATTTCTGAAAGTCGAGGGTTCAAAGGATTACGCAAAACTTTCTGGGAATACGGTGATTTGGTTGCTGACAAACCATACGCCACATTATTACGATGACAAAGATGTTCTTCATTGTGGACTGGCTCAGGGACATCTGCCGTCAGAACGAAATCATGTTCCCGATACTAACCTAATTCGTTCTGTGGGATTTGGTTTTGTCCCTGGAGACATAGTAGGACTGGGCGGCGAGTTGGGCTTACGTCGTGGATGTAGCGCTGCTTGTCCTGATTGACGTTACAGAAGATATTGTTCTCGGTGTTGCCAAGTATCTGAGCCGCCACGGCGTAGTGGTGGTTCTCCAGCGGAGACATATTATCGTAGCGTACTGCCAACTCCGTCTTGGCGTTTATTTGATACCTACGTCCGTACAGCACAACATATAAAACGATTATTAGTGCTTCGCTAGACATAATGCGTCAAGCTCTCTGATGCATGACCAAAACTGGGCATCATATACTCACTGCACGTCGGAGAAAATTGTCACGTTCATCAATTTTTGTCAGTGTAAGTTATTACCAATTTTTATAACATTTTATGACAACATAAGAAAACTCCCTTGAGACCAAACCTCAAAAATCGGGTAATTCTGACCGGGATCATGGCGCACTGCGACTTTAATCTGTAATGGCTGCTGGCTTGTCGTACCAGTGGCGCAACTACGGGAGGCAATGGAGGCAGTCGCCTCCGGGCGCCCCAGGAAAGGGGGCGCCGCGTGCAGACAGCAATGTTTTTTTTATTTTGTTTAATTACAAAATTTTGTCACGTTTTGTGGCTGCCAATGACACTGCACTCAATACACTTCGCCCAATACGCCCATGCTTTA
>Ga0209339_1000827_pt1 | contig 12061 bp, 6 predicted proteins | sample OlaalgELextract3_FD_187376 | JGI IMG/M metagenome (GOLD analysis project Ga0209339, IMG submission 187376) | Olavius algarvensis symbiont microbial communities from Tuscany, Italy - Type A ELBA extract 3 (SPAdes) (version 2) | ecosystem: Host-associated > Annelida > Digestive system >... | reverse complement strand
GAGGGGGGCTGAAGCCGTCTCATGGTCATATCTCGAAAACTAAGCAAGACCCATACTCACTATGGAAAACTATTAGGATCAGCCGATCTACGGCTATCATTGATCCTATTATTACGCGAGTTGTCTCAGGAGCTTCCTCCTTGTCTATAGGTCTATACGTAAATACTACTCCTTCACTGTTCGAGTTGTTTTTGGAATTAGAATAGCTTACCTAAATCAGTCATCTCAGGCTCAGCAGACTCAGTAGATGGTTTTAAAAACAGGCTACACGAGGTTTGGTCTAATCAAGATCTGTTGACAATTACAAAGTTATTATAATCTAACCGGAATCGCGGTAATAGAAGTCTGATTAAGACGGATATTTTTGCTGTATAATTGTACATATATATAATGTACATAGTTTTTGTGTGTTATTTTATAGGCATATAAAGGATCAGGCCTGCGCCCCGAATTTCTGCTTTGCTTTGCTTTGTTAAATGTGCTTACCGTTATTATGCCTCGCAGCTGCGCATAGGGGAGGGCCACATATAACAGAAGGGCACTCGGTGGAGCGCATGTATCTCCGACAAAGGTGTTTCGATGGCTCACTCACTGGCTCAGTGAATAAAACCATTGTAAAACCATGCGTTGCTGCAGCGGCCAATACATATACGTGGGATTTTCCCAACGTAAAATTCCGCGTACGAGCGCTTTATACGATAGCAAAGAAAGCAATCCGGTTCCGGCATCCGGACTATAATCCGGATCGGGCTCAAAAGTTAATCAGTTCGTCCATGTCCCGAAATCTGTCGACACGCAACATTTCATCCAAATCCATGCACGCGTTATTGAGTAATCTTGCTAACAGACAGACAGACAAACAAACGCGGGCAAACGCATTTACCTCCTTTGTCAGAGGTAATAAGATAACTTACTATGTGACAAACCGACGGACAAGCATTTTCGACTGCGAAGTTATACTAGCTGGTACGACAACTGCCCGGAGAGTAATTGTCGCAAGCGTACCAGGCACGGGAAACTCGCCCGCGCCCCACTTGCAGGATGCTGCCACCTGGCGAATATAATGGCGTAATCCTATGAGCGCAGCGCTCGTCACTGCTGCAAGTTTCACGACAACAGTACAGTTGTATAATCATTTTCCCGTAACGTTGCGATGGTAACTAACATCTAGACAGGGGCGTCTACTCCATATAAACGATGGAGCAAATGCACCATGGAAAAAGTAGGGGGGAAGCGTGTTTGCAGAAACTTAGGGGGGAAGTGCATTAATTATTAATGCACTTCCCCCATAAGTTTCTGCAAAAACGCTATGATTAATTTATCTGCAAATTAAAAATCTTATATACTGGCACATTTGATAATGTACTGGCAAAACACGACGGTCATAATATTTGATGTTTCATTTCCTGAAAAGCTCCTGAAGATCGTTGCTACTAGAGGCGAGATTTTTAGCCTGAAATTCACCAAATACCGTTTGGCGGCCAGCCATTTTAAAACCACGGCTATACGTATACGTGGGATTTTCCGTAAAATTCCGCGTAGCAGCGCAGCTCGCTGGTAGCCTAGGCAAGACTGCAAAGTTCCGTAGCGTAGTATACGATATCGGATAATCCGGATTGGGCTATGATCCGGATCGGGCTCAAAAGTTAATCAGTTCGTCCATGTCCGACATCTGTCGACACGCAACATTTCATTCAAATCCATGGATGCGTTTTTGAGTAATCTTGTTAACAGACAGACAGTCAGACAGACAAACATGGACAAAAAAACAAGCACCTCCTCCTTTGTCGGAGTAATAAAACTTATTTAATACAGGCAACCACAGACAAAACATCACCGGCTGTCGCGCCGCGGCGAGGTAAAAATTCCGACAGTCGACCAGTTGCCTGTCTGTACATAGCAACCGCTCGAACTCGAAACACCTGTCACTATCTCACATGGCTATATATATCCGCTATAACTTCTTCATTGACGACGCCTTTCGCAATACATAATACGCACCTGTCGCTGCGGGTGTATGTCTTCCAATTGCCACACGGTTTCGCCTTCGGCCTACCCCCATACACCCACTGCACAAGGTACTGCAACTTTCCTTCCTTGTCGACGTTTGCGACCAGTCGTCTTGCAAGCTACCCCGCTCAGTTGGTGTCATAGGCGCTGGAACGTTTCAGAAGGTTGTACGGTTTCAACAGGAGTTCCGAGGGACGAAAGTCCCGAGCTTGGTCCAGAGGCAGAGCCACGGGGGTGGGGAGCTGAGGCAAAGTCGCCAAAAGATATTAAATCTTGCTGCTGAAATATTCATTTAAATTGGTACTACGGTACTGAGTTGTGGACGAATTTGACTTTTGTCGCGCTCAGCTACAATAAATCGAGCGCAATTTAACGGAGTGTCCGTCCGTCCGTCTGTCCGTCTGTCTGTCTGTCAAACGCTGCTGGTCACGAGTCTGACTTATGTAAGTGGCGCTATAGCAAGTGTCCAGACCTTTAAGGCGGGCCATCAACAAGGCCATCACGCGGCTTAACTGTGACATGTGGGCTAATTCTTATGCCTCCGCCAGCTAGTCTGGACTGGCCGAAGGCATAGGGGCCTAATGTTTTTTTACCTCGCCGTTTGTTCGTTCGTCTGTCCGTCCGTCCGTTCATTCGTCCGTGAGCTTTTCTCCCTCAATTCATATTAGGCCTGATCCACTTGCTGTTTACACAGCCCGTCTCAAAACTCTGTCCCCAGCAAATGTATATAGCACTTGAGATAACAGACAACCCTGTCAACTCCTGATATCACATATCACTTCAAACCATACGTCGGGTGTGCCATTCACTCGGACGCAACATCTGCTGCCAAAAAAGAAGCTTTTGATCAGTGTCATATACCGAACAGACAAAACGAATGGGTATTTTGTAGTTAACCCTTTGAGGGCCACAATTAAACCGCAGAGCAACATACCATTATACAGCAAATACGATTATCGGTACACCGATTGGAAAATATCATATTTTCGACAATATCATATTATATCTAAAATATCAAAAAATATCATGATATTTTTATATTGTTGATATTTTCGATATTTTCGATATTTTCCAGAAAATGAAAATTTCTAATAAGTTATATAACAATGGATGTAACACGCTGATGCAGTATTTAATAACTGTTAGTTACCGGTCCTTTGTAGTTTGTACTATACGTTAAAACTTAGTTTTAGTCGAACTATACTACGTTACGTTCGCCTTATGGCATGAGCCGTCCGTCTGTGTCTGTCGTCTGCGACGTTGTTGCGCCGTACCCAGACGGTTAAAATATTTGTCAATATTTTTGTAACATTTAATAGCTTAGGGACTTGGGCAGTTTGTGTTAGATATGCATGAATTAGAAAAAGTAAGTAAATAATACTAATAATAATGGTTGATATTTTGAAAATATCGAAAATATCAAAAATATCATGATATTTTCGCTTGAAAATAGCATGATACTATTATATCATTGATATACATCGCTGATATTTTCGTGCCAACCCTGCTGGCCGTTGATGGGCGGCTGTTACATTTGATACAGCGAGGAAGGGCCTGGGTGGGCTGAGGCCCCTCCAGTCCCCTCCTCGCTGTACCAAATGTAACAAACAGCCCGCCCATCAACGGCCAGTGTACCAACTTCATATTATTCGATGTGGAACTATAATTAGCTCTGAACTCTAAAGGGTTAAACAGATGCCTTATGTGTTGTTACCAGGACTACATAAACTGAGATAGAGATTGGATCACGACATTGTTATGTTATGTTATGTTACGTTATGTACGGTACGTAAATCGTACGCTAAACAAACGACGGCGTTCTTGTGCGTTTCTAAGCATGAAAGTCACAGAAAATGGCAACGATCACATATCATTAGGCAATCATTTAGCTGATATGTGTCAGCGTGTTGACTGACATAATGCACGCGCCAGCGGTGACTCGTCGACAGGCCTGTACGACAAGCTATCAACATAGCGGTAACGACTTGTGCATAGTTAACGGTGTTTGCTACCATACGCGACACGACTAGGCAAACCGCAACGGTGACATGTAGGCAAGGAAAAACAGAGAATGCTGTCATCGTCCGACAAGCGGAGGCGATCGATAGACTGCGTCAAAGTGCATTATCTTCTGCACATGAATCATAGCAAGGCCGTCGCCATAATCACGCGGGAGGAGTTACTGCTAGTGTTAACCACACTATTCACGTGCACAGGGGAAGGGGCTCCGAGTCAACCTGGACTCGCACAGAGTTGCTCCACGATTTGCCAATAGTGCCTCATATTTTTAAGGCTCAAATAGGTTAACCGGCCTCCTACCATTGTAAACGCGTTCTTAGATTGCATTGGCAGGCCTAATTTCGCACCTGAAGTTATTTCTGTTGATCAGACCCGGCAAATACCGTTGATTACTTCTTTTAAAATATCGAAAAGAGAACAGAGTAGTCAAACTAATCTTTGATATTAATATGCAAGGCGCGGGTCACAGTAGGATTCACACCTGTGAGTGTGAACTTGGCAGAAGCGCTGAGCAAGAACGCCTTGACTGGGAGTAGAACCCGCAACTTCGTGATTCGACCGTGAGTCCGGTGTCCCACTGTACGTTGCACGACTACCGGGTACACGTCGCATTAGTAAGCTCGATCACATCACACACGCCATACAATTGGTGCTTGCGTACTGCCGAATGTCGCAAGCTATAATTAGGCTCTACATCAAAAAACGAACATGATGTATGCGTGCAAGACGTAGGTGCATAGAGCTGTGGGTGTCGCTTGATTCGTACGTGACACACAGATGACGTTATCAGGTGCGTCGTTGTATTGCTGGTCATGCAGAGTTTGCACGCCCAGCAAGTGACGTTAGGCACGGGCACAGTGTTGAGTGCCTTAATAAACTTAGCTATCGCTAACAGGTCGCGCTCAGCATCATATAATAGTCCTTCCGGTCGAGTATGACAGTAGAAATTGCTCACATCATGATATGACGTCCGACCCTTGTAATTGACGTCATAGATTATGCATGCTGTATTTTTGAACAGCTTTATTCACCGTATCGTAGCATAGACATAGACAATGAAACGTGGTTGTTCAAGATCATTTAAGGTTAACCATTTAGACTCCAAAGGCAATTATAGTGCTACATCGAATAATGCGAAGATGGTACACTGGCCGTTGATGGGTGGGCTGTTACATTTGGTACAGCGAGGAAGGGCCTTGGGCGGGCTACGCCAAGTCCCCTCCTCGCTGTACCAAATGTACTGCTATGATGGTCCATTGCTCTGCGGTTTTAATGTGGCGATTAAAGGGTTAAGAAAATTGGTACCAATCGAAAGCCCACATGCGACTGCATATAAGGCGAAGTCTTCATTTGTAACCATATCGGCATTCATTCGTTCATTCATTAATATCAACTTCTAGAGCGCTCTAAGTCAACTATGTCGAATCAGAGGCGCTACATGCCGATCTCCGAAACAGAACAACTTATTGGTCGAAAATCTGCGTATTTTTTCGCCGTTTTTATCAACCCCAGTCTCGTTTGAAGCCGTTGCAATGAGTGTTCCGGTATGGAACTGTACAAATTTTGATTTGGTCTGTAGAAACTCGGGTTCCTGAACTGTCCGATGCATGGGGATGATTGTGTTATCGCTGCGTTTTACCGTACAATGAACTGACATGTGCAAAAATGAGATAAAGATACAACAGGCTGGTTACGGCGAGTTTCACTCAAAAGAAAGGGTGGTGTATACTACAACCTACGCCAGCGAAGACATCACTTAGAACTCCCTAACAAAACTAACCATTTGACTGACAATAATTTCATTCAGCGAATCCTCTTTTTAGACTCATAACTCCATTGCGTTAATGCTTGCGTCTATCTTAATTTGTACGTTTTTATCTTCACTAGTTTTACTTACTTTGCTGCGTTCGGCCAGCATGAAATAAAGTACGTGATGATGTAATGAAAACAGAAAACCTACTCGACGCAAGGGACTCGAGAACGATGCCTCCGCCACGCCTCCAATCTAACTTCGGCCTTCTGTGACCTCGACCTTTGACCTCCTTACCATGCACCAAAGTTGATCGTTTCATGCCCTTGCCATGTGGACCATTTATGCCAGTTTGCAGCATCATACGTTTTCGAAATATCGCGTTCACAAATCTGGTAACAGACGAACAGACTGGCGGACGAAAAGACCGGTAGAAAACAGTGTATAAGACCGCCGATCAGTAGTTTTTGCGGAGGAGCACGTTGGTAGTCTAGCGAATGTAGCACGACAGAGAAGGCGTGAGTGCTGCGAGATAAATTAACAGCTTTAACAGATGTGAACTACAGTCGACTGCATAGGTCTAAGTAGGTTACGTGCTAGTGAAGCCAAAAGCGAAAGACTTGAGGACAAAGTCTCACACACATAACACATAGCTGCCAGTAGCTGAGCAAAGCCAGTTTAACAAGCCACTCTAGCAGCAACACAAGTGAGCATTCTTTATTACGCCATGTACACATGGCAGCAGTGGCGTATTTAGGATTTCAGTAAGGAGGGGTGAGGCGCCATAAGCGCTGACAGGGCTGGGGTGTGAAGGAGGGGGCAGGGCACCGCTCCTCAGAAAAAAATCATTTTTGTCGAAAAAAAATTATAAGTCTATGTACATTTTAACGCAGTTTTTAACAGACAGAAAACACGGATAGCTGGAAGCTTTGGGACACGGATTTTTCGGTTCAATCGCGAAACGCAACTTACAGAAACATTGCAAAAATTATCCAACGAATTCACAGTCAGACCGAAGGGGGGGGCGGTCGCACCATCGCCCCCCCCCCTAAATACGCCAGTGTATGGCAGCACAGTAAATACACAAATATAGTAAAAGCAGTGCAAGTGTTGACACATACAACAAGAACTATTATATAATATAATCAGTAAATTAGATAGCCGAACGTTACGCCCCGTTTACATACTGGGACTTTTAGTCTTTAGTAATAACATACAGAATGGTTTTACCGACATTAGACATATTAAACGTGGCGTGCCATTGACATCTGGGTTGAGCTGAGGGTCATCCAAGATCATTGAAAATGACGCCATTCAATAGACCATATACGACTTTCTATTAGTTTGCCATTGTAACTATGTACCATTTTCGAATTTCTGACATTCAAAATATTGTGACCTTGAAATCTAGGTTAGGGGTCACTCAAGGTCATTGGACATGGCACCATACGAGTTCCTTATCGTCTTCTACTGTAACTGAGCCATAAGCCCAACGTAACGTGGTAACGTTCGGCTAAAAATTAAACTATGACCTCAAGACCGCAAGCGGTCATGTGATGCATCCGCCGTTGGCGCGGGACAACGGACAACATCGGGACAACGGGACAGACAGACGTAGTGGAAACATAATAGCCTCCGCTGCGTATAGCGTGCGGAGGCATAAATAATATAAAAATAGAATAAAATCGAAACCGCGCGAAATCGAAAGACACCATCCAGAATCAAACAAAGCAGTTGAAGCGAGTTTTTTTGGAACACGACCATACATCGTATTCGACGCGAAATTATTTATTTATATCCACAGAACGAGACCGCTATGTACTGCGACAGTAAAAGTTTTCTGCATTAAAAGCAGCTATAACATCGTCCTCAGTCGCACCTCAGTGCCAGCGTGATATCGTTTTATTAGCCCCACGGTCCTGCGAGGATATTATAATGTACCAGCGTGACTTGACATAGGCTCATGAGACCTATGACTCATCGATACTGTCAGCAACTCAGCATCTGTTGATTTTGGCCTCAGCAAGATAAAATAAAAATAAATCTCGACGCGTACCTGCCTACAATCACGACGTGGTTTCCGTGCAATTTAGCCTAATCACCCAGTCCACCGTGCACTGTAGTCAGTGCTTGTTAACGTGGGTTTACGTTGCCCGGCATCACGACGTCGTGTTACACAGACTGTAATGATTTTCTGTTAGTTGACTTAAAAGAGTATAACGCGCTTGAGCTTTGACTAAACACATGACTTTTTGCAGAATCTATGTTATAGGCCTACACCACGTGATAAGGCAGAGATCGGGATGTTTTGTGGAAAAAAACAGCGCAAAAATATTCGCAACCATTTTGACCAGGGAATTGTTGTGTAGAAGAGGTATGAAAAGTCGCGATTTTCGACCAATATCGCGCTTTATCTTGGAAATGACAAGACCCCCTCACTTCATGCGTCACGCTGCAGTGTTAGCCCGTGTATGATTTCATATTCGTTGCTAAGTGTATTTTAGCTAATTTATGCTATAATTTGAATTAATTTCTGATATATTGGACTTAGAAGGGTTGCGGAAGCTTAAATGACCTTGAAGGTCATTCAAGATCATAAACAATGTTAACAAGAAGTGTGGCCGCCGGGTTCGGCCGACGGCGACACGGTATGCCCCCGCCGGGCTCTAATGACAGAGGTACAGCATTGGGCCAGGACGGCTCAGACTGATCACGTGACCTTGCGACCTTAACCTTTGACCTTTTGGCCTTGAGACTGGTATACCAGTCGCATCTAAGGTGGGGAACCTTTCTTCCAAATTTAGGCCTTTGGGTTCTCGAATTATTTGCTATGTACGCGACGGACAGACGGAGAGACAAAAGCAACGCTTATTCCCCCTTCCCTACGGGCGGGGGCATAATAATCGATACAGCATACGACTTATTTTCGTGGTCAGTAACCACGTCTCTATCGTGTACTTGTTTACCACACATGACTGCCTCTGAGCTGTGAACAAGCTGACAGCACAAGGTGATTGTGGCCCAATGAGTTATATGTTGGCTGTTGTCTGTGCCCTACTTTCCTCTGTCGAGTCTCGATGATAGCAACACCATAAAATATCATCGTCGGTATTATGACTGGCAGGCCTAACATTACATTTGCTATAATGAGCTGCAAATACCGGTAAGCTGTAAATACTGTTCCACGGACGTTAGTATAGCATCTTGCAATACTTAGGGAGAGTTAATTGGATGAAATTTGTGCAATCTTTCCACGAACTGCGTCGTGTTCTGTTGATTGGTCACGTGACATTCGACATAATCGACTAACTATATCGTACAGACACTACCCACATTTTTACTCGAGCGACAGTTCGTTAACTTTGACTTTGCACCCTAGTAGCAGGTCATAAGTTCATAACTCATGATTATAATGAAGTTGAACATTAATTTACTAGCCTATATCATTTTAATGAACACAATTTACGACATACAACACATACATAATGATTAAATACTTAAATAGTTCGTAATTGGTTCAGTTTAATCAATTATGTCTGCTTATTACGATGGAACATGTTGCAACAAGCAATGTGTTTACCACGCGACGAACGGGAAAGAATTAATTAGTGTGAATATACGTGCGTCCACACATTCGCACGCCAGCTGTACGCGAATGCCCATTCGACAACGCGAATAACATCAGTGGTAGGCTACATGGCTGTGTATGTAGAACGTCGAACTGCCGCATGACAAGCTGACTGGATGTGATGGATTGACTTTGTTGGAGGTCACCAACGGCGATGAGCTCGACTGTTCGGCCAGACAAGAGTCAGTATATTATAGCTGCGATAGAAGTAAATTTATTATTTAATCGTATCTTGTACTGTCATCCCTTGTAAACTGAAAATTTGTATATATGACACTGGCGTCATCATCATTTAACTAAATTAATGTAGCATAATGTAGGCGAGAATAATATTTCGATCATTTCTCGAAATCGACATTTCGTAGTTGCATGAAATGAGTTTAAATCTGTAACAAAGGAACTGTAGCAGGCGCAAGATTAGTTACTGTTCTGGTTATACATTTTAGTATACAGTACGAGTGACCGCCGTATTTTGTCACAATACATTCCAGAGATTAAGAAGTGTATCGGAATCGACACGATAAGCTTTCACTAGGCGAGAGGTGCTGCCGTGTAGCGAATGACTTCATAAATTTCATAGGCGACAGTCAAAAAGAACAGACGAACAGACAAATAGAATGGCAGCATCATCGCATAAAGCCCCCGCTTTTGCGAGCGGGAGTTTATCTGCAGTGCGAGGGACAGCAGGCATACCCGCCCCCGAAATTTGCACAATTTGGTCTTTCCTTGAAGTGAATCGGACCATTTTGAGGGACGAACGGACCCACGTACAGACCCACACGTGACGTGTCCAAAACAGTACCCGCCAGCCGGCAGTAACTGGGGGGGCGGATAATTACAGCGCAACGCTCGGCTCTATCAGATGCGTACGATAGGTTTTCTTTGGTGTTTGGGGTGCGACATTAGGTAGGTTAAGGAAAACTGACACTGACCCGTACTTCTGACCCGAATCGACCCACGAGGCGGGGGGGGGTCCTGACACTAAACGATCTACAAATCTTGTTAGATACATCACCTATCTAATGCCCTTGGCGACGAGGAAACTTAACGTATTCTTATGCGTCGGCGGACAAGGGTGAACAACAGGCGTATACCACACCCACCGGTAAGCGCACAAAGGCTCGCGTGAATCAGCTGCATGGGTGCATTGTATACAACTGAGCCGTCGACAGAACGTGAGTGCAATTGCGATACTGCGCAACAACATGTGCGCAACATATAACGCTGTTCGTATAGCGCACAACTGACGTTGTTACTATTGTTTGCGGTGTGTTAATGCAGGTAACATGGAGTACGATCCGTCTGGAAAGGGTCCGATTAAGAACAGGTAAGTCAGTCGCTAAACCGGCCTCTACTCAGTGTGAACAGCTGGAACTAACCGTTAGGCCTATCGGAAAACGGCTGAATCTATCGCGACATCGCTGCAGTAGCGCTCAGTGTTTGCTACAGGTGACGTTAAAATACATCGTCCTTGCTTCTGAGTCAGCTGGGTGCATTGTATTACAGGTACTGCAGCCGGTGACAGGCCCCGCATGGTCCCACCAACTAGGCCAAAATTCAGTTACCTTACGTTACGCCTTCGTCTTGTGGCCATCTGAAACCCCACGTTTTACTTACGAAATAATTATGTTAACTATGTTACGACGTTTTTCCTCGAGTGTAACAGATGGTAACAGTTACAGTTTGCGACGCCATCTGGTGGATAGATATGGATGGCGGCATTTAGCGCCGCACTATCATCGTGCATCGGCAACAGAAACGGCTATTTGTTAGCAATAGGCAGCGAATGCGCACACCGGTTACACCTGTCAACGACTGATCGTTAAGTGGTTTTAAGTAAGTAAGTAAATAGATTTATAAAGCGCCACAGTCGTGAACGAATCGGTCGCGCTGAATTTTAATTCATAATCATCTCGCCGCGCTACAGCCGGCGAGGTATTGTGTCTTTGGCGTATGTGATAGTACCACTTAAAATTCTCCAGGTGGCAGCACCCTGCAACAGGGCGCGTGACAAGATTTGCTGTGCCTGGTAGCACTTGGTTTTATTTATGTTTCTTTATCTTTAACGCAATAAAATCAAAGGTATGAACACAGGGACTTTCAAAAGCTGGTTACAAATCCTCTTTGTGTTTGAGGCCCACGTTGTGCTATACGTCATTGCTGTCGGTAGCTAGCTGTATAGTTAAATGACGAGATGCCGCGACAGCAAGCTGGAAATACGTGCTGTATCGATCGTTGCAGTTAGCGGCTGTAAATAAAAATTCTGTTTTGGCGCATGACAGTGAAAAAGCGACAAACACGTAACTGCCTGCAGCTTCAGTTGCCAGGCAACGCAGAATGACGTCATACACGTGAGCTAAGCGCAAGCCCGACTCGTAGCTCACCTCACCTGTAGTGCTGTGCACAGGTGTAGCGTATTGAACGCGTGCTCGGTGTAGGAAGTGACACACCGTTTGCGAGACAGTTGCAGCATTGTCAGCTGACAAACGCAAGCGTCCACACTAAATACATCACAATAATCATAGGCCTACGTCACGCGATATAAATATGCGCTTAACCCTTTAATGGGCACAGGGAATTACAGTGCACATCGAATAATATGAAGTTGGTACACTGGCCGTTGATGGGTGGGCTGTTACATTTGGTACAGCGAG
>Ga0209339_1000826_pt1 | contig 12070 bp, 5 predicted proteins | sample OlaalgELextract3_FD_187376 | JGI IMG/M metagenome (GOLD analysis project Ga0209339, IMG submission 187376) | Olavius algarvensis symbiont microbial communities from Tuscany, Italy - Type A ELBA extract 3 (SPAdes) (version 2) | ecosystem: Host-associated > Annelida > Digestive system >... | reverse complement strand
TCACGCTCATCATTTTATTTTTAGTTTTGCATTTTAATTTTTTGTTTGTTCCATGTGGTAGACTAAGCTGGCTACCCGTCAGCTTTTTACTGCACGTTAAACACACACTATCGTATCGTTATATGCGGTCCGCCACGGTCGGTTGACCGCACACGGCGACGGAAAGTGTGGTCGTTCAACCGTGACGAGCTGATTGCATAACATGCTACGGTCATCGCAGCATGTCCGCTGATGCCGACGCTTCGCCAATTAGGAACACTTTTGGTGAATTATGGCGAGATCTCGCGCATGTAGGCCTAAGTCTAGCATTGGGCAAAATGTACAGCAGATATCGGGAAAAAAGATTTCGATTTTTTTAGATTTCCAGAAAAAATCTAGATTTTCGATTTCGAATTCGGGAATCGTCCATCACTATCAGTTTCACACCACACATCCACCTCATAATTCTCATTCAGCAACAGCAGATGCAGTGAAAATATAAGATAACAGTGTTGCACTAATTGTCAATGTTGAACCTACAATATTCGACTCCTGATACACACACTCAGGCCACAGAGCTCAATAAATGATGCATATACCAAGAACATAGAGTTTATCACGGATGAGGAAGCTGAATGTTGCATATCGGGCTGTTGGCATGCTAGCCAGACTCTTCCAGACGTCTCTGTCAGCGTCATACTGCATCAAATAATCCTTTGGGTTTGTATCCACACTCATTCCACCAACCACAATCACTTTGCCATCTACAACAAACAAGTTCAGCTCATGTGTCTGTCTAATCATAGAATGCTGTCAATTCGTTGCAGACACAGATTAACAACAGACACAAAAACACATGAATCAGTGAAACAGCCAGCTTAGCACAAACAGAATAACTCGACATCTGATCTGCCTTAGATACACTTGCTGAATAGATTCATCTAATTGGAAGTTAACTATTAAGTTAAATTCATCAAGCATAACCACTTTTAATTAATTACCTAAAACTTGACTGATACAGGTCAAAACGTCAAGTTTTAGCTAACTAATTTTTGGTTATATTTGATGAATTTAACTTAATACCTTAGGCACAGTTTCTGCTACCTCTAATATATAATTTCTTTCGCACATACATGCAGCCAGTAATAAATAATCTCAGAAATTGTTATACCTACCATGTTTGACAGCCAATGCTATGACATCCACCCACCAACATCATTCAGTAATACAGTGCACAACTGAAACTTAGTTGCATATACCTCGTACAACTCCAGACATTCCCATGAGATGGTCTTTCATAACATCCTGCTGGGTCCATTCTTTCTCTGCTGGATCGTAGATCTCCACTACATTCAGAGGCTGCTGTGTTACGCTAACACCACCCACTGCCACCAGTTTGCCGCCAGCTTGCAGGACACACGGGCTGGCTCGTTTGGTAGGCATATTAGCCAGCCTGTACCAGCGATCACGACCTGAGTGGTAAGACTCGAAGCAGTCCAGAGGAAGACCAGATGAGTCACAGCCACCAACAACATATAACTGATCACCACAGGCCACAGGTGATGAATAGACTCGCTTTGTAGGCATTGGCTTTGGTGCCTTCCATACTGGCTTCATGCTGCTTCCTGACGCCATCTCTGTCAGCTTCAGTCAGTCACCTGCAACAAACACAACTACACTATTGACATCCAGTTGTTATTGACCGTACACAGTCTTGTATATCTGGGTCCTCATGCATTATTGTCGTTGTTTTATGAAACAGATGCAGATATGCACCATACAATCACATATTCACATCAGGCTTACTCAGTATTCAGGAAAAATGTCTATATGCATTGCATAACGACGTGCATTACAGTTATGGGTGTGTGCAAAACTGAAACTCGGTTCGGATTTGGTTTTTCAAAAACCAATCCACTCAAACCATCCAAAAATTTGCAAAAACACTACATCACACATGAGTTCCTATTCATCTGCCATAGTAACTGTGGCCCTATATTGCATCGTTTTCGAGATAAAGCAAGATATTGGTCGAAAATCACGATTTTTCACACCCATTTTTATATAACAATCCGCTGGGGCAAATGGTTGCAAGTATCTTCGTGCTGTTTCTTTCACAACCGAGCCAGACGCCTGGCCTACCACGTGCACGGTTCCCATGGGTCCTGAAACGTCCTGAATTTTGAGTTTTCAAAATTCAGGACCTGAAAAGTCCAGAAATTGGACAGTGGTGCTGAAAAAGTCATGAAAAAGTGCTGAATTTGGCTAGTTCCTTGCTGAGAAACCACACTTACCTGCAACGGCAGCAGTGTTAAGCAATTAATAGCTTAACAAGCCTGTATCGCCATAGGACAGTGCAGCACGTTTGTTCTATACTAAATAACTTACTTACACAGCAGGTTTCAGAAAACACGATGTACAGAATGTGCCAAAAATACTCCATGACAAATTTTGCTAATTTTGCAACAACTACAAATCGCTACCACTCAAAATTTTGCACACTAATTAGCCAATTACATTTATGCAGTTGTGCTTTTGTTATAGTATTCACAAAAACAATGAAATTATGCTAATTTGGACAGTACCACAGCAATTTTTATGTTATCAAAAATTGCTTCAACAAATAACTGTGAAGAGTGTCATTTTCAAAACATTTTCATTGTGTCAACTGCTGGCCTTCAAGAACTTCCTGAACCTCATTCAAAAATACAGCACAGCACAGCTGACTGCATCCTCTGGCAAACTCGCAATATCAATAAGTGCACTCTTAGCTATATTAGGGTTTAAAATCCTGCTCAACACATTATAGGTCATTTCGAGAGATTCTGCGGGTCATATGACCCAACTACCATTGTCACAGCACAAGACATCACAATAAAATGATGATGCAATAAATGCATATAAAATTAATAAATTACTTTAATTCTTGTTTGCAAATATATCAGCACGAAAACTACGTCACATTGACATCACTATTTTGTCAACCTGATGACACGTTTCTGTTAAAAATGAAAAAAAAGATAATTTTCTCGTAAATGCAAACAAAATACTCAAAATCTTCACTTCACTTTCACTTTTACATTGCTTTCACATTGCTATCCACAGCCAAACACGACCATGGTTTATTGCTATACTGTACAACGAACGGGTCATACATACTAAAAAGTGACGGGATGATGGGACAGATGACGTGTCAGCTTATGCCAGGCAACCGTCCACTCGGTTGTCTGGAGTGGTTCAACTCCTTTTTCCTCAACTCCTGGGCATGACAAAATAAGTAAGTATTTACTTACTTATTTTGTCAAAAATGAAAAAAGATTTATATAGTGCCATAGTCGTGAACGAATCAGAGGTGCTGAGATGGGTCACTAGGCAGCGGCAAAGGCTGAATGGAAAAAAGGCGTCAATGGAATGTTGTGAGAATTGCAAGAACGGACATCAGAGGGGAGACTATTCCAGATAGCAGGAGCTGCTCAACGAAAATCTCGAGCACCAAATGAGATGTTACAACAAGTAACAGACAGAAGGTTGGCAGAGGTAGACCATGGAGTTCTACATGGGGTAGCCATGGGATCAGATTAGCCAGATATGGGGGGTTATATGAAGTTGGTACACTGGCCGTTGAGTCCAAATAAGAGGCAAAAAAGCTAATATGATATAATTCTTGCACATAGTATTGTCAATTTTTGGCAAATGCGCTCCGTTTGACCAAATGTGCAGCACATTTGGAACATTTTCAGTGTTTAAAAATTGGAGTTCCCAGTGGACAGGTTCTACGGAAAACCACAATTTTCAAAATAATAATGACTGACGATCTTACTTTGTGGTCAAAGCTCGAATCTACACGATAAGTCTACTCGATGTCGTTAATTCTATGTCTATAAACGCTAAGCAAGATGTTAACACTTGTTATCACTATTATTAGGCTTTATCAGTCATGGGTGGCCAGCAAGATGCATTTTTCCTTTTTGCTAGCTCAGTTTTTGTGTCGTGCAAAGATATGCAACATCAAGGATATGCAACATGCCTGACCAAACGTCTAACCAAACTTTCTTTCCAGTTGGCACGGCAGTCATTTTTTGGACTACTGAACGAGCGAACGAGCGAACGAACGAATGAACGAGCGAGAGAACGAATGAATGACCGTTAATTACGGCCGGAACGAGCAGCTTCCATGTTGTTCTGTATACTAATAAGAATTCCATGTATCGTAGCCTACTAGTAACAAGAGTTATATAATTTGTTTTATCTCAGTGGTGCTTATAACGGCTGTAAAAGCTGCGATAATTAAAGATTTGTATTTGGTATCAATTCGTTGACGGTTGCGCATTCAGTAAACCTGAACAAACTACACAAAAATGCTGTATTTTTCACTTTTCATTAGCTACGCGATTGGTCAATTGCGTAGCGCAATTGCGCTGCACATTTGGCCAAATGCGTCGCGTTTGGTAAAACTGACCAATCGCGCAGCGCATTAGACCAAATAGTGTAGATCAAAATGTAAGTGTTTTAAATTCCGTTCGCTTTTAATGATAATTGTTGGCACCCTGTAACACTGTGTTCTAAACATGTTTACGCATTGAATAAGCGAGGGTGCCAGCGCGGAAAACGAAAATTGAGTGAATAAGGATCATGTTTAATTGGTGAGCGATAATACGGGTAGTTCGTACCCAGGTATAGCATTCTTCGAGCAAAGTCTTCATCTATCTTCAGTTATGTTGTGTGTACTGTACACGCATGGCTTGGTGGTATAATGAAGTAAGTTTGTGTGATAGTGCCGTGTTGCCAGGGCGTAAATGTTCTTGGGTACAGCTCAAGGCCTGTTAGTGCTGGAGGGGCATAGATAAAATGCGGAATGCGTACTATTGTGCACGGGTAAATGCGGAATTGTTTGTGGAATGTACCCTGAAGAAGGTTATTGATATAGTTTCCGGATTATGTCAGGTTAGGGATAGTGTTTTTAAGGTTAGGGTTAGAGTTATTACTGCAAATAAATTCCTCATTCATTATGTGCTCTCAATTTTTTGCATTCCTCGTTTTATCCTTATGTGCACTGCAGAGCCTTTCATGCATGCTCGGTGTAGGCATTAGACAGTGGTGCTTTAATATTGACAGGAGATCATTGAAAGTGTTATTGCAGTTGATCGTCAATAATTTATTGTAGTGTCTCATGTGCCGGTAACCCGAGGTGTGGAGTCTCAAGTGCCGGCAGTCTCTAGTATTATAGCACTTAGTCAGTATTATACGGCGTCGTGGGTCGGTTAGGGCTCAGTAGTAAGCGTTAGGCCGGTACCAGGGTTAGTGCTAGTTACAGCACAGTTTCCAGTGCCGGAAGTATATTCGGTAATCTCGGTCGTTTTACTGCGTCAGTAATTTTAGGTCGGTCGTTTTAGCACTGTTAGAGACTTAAACGCCCACCCCCAGTCCCTTGGCCCTACCGAAAAGTTGTTCTTTCAGTTCACATCTTTTTTCGGGTGTTTTCTTATTTGCATATTGCTTTCGCCATCTGGCATGTGTTATTTAAACTATGCCATGCCCGTTACGTTGTCACGTGACTGCATCAACCAATCAGAGGTGGCTGCCGGCACGGGATCTATGGTGGCTAGCGTGCCAGTTACCGACACACGAGACAGGACAATAATTTATGGCTTGCTTGTCTACTGCTATTTGCTTTATGGCTTCATTTTTCTGTTTCTCGCATGCTTCGTGATGCTTGCAGTAGTGTAGTAGCTTCATGAGGTCTGTTTCTAATGCTGCTTTCTGTTTCATTTTTGTGTGACCGTGAGATATACACCAGTTTCAGTTTCTTGCATGCTGTTGGATGCTTGTAGAGGTTGCTTGATGGTTGTAGATATATTAATGTGTGATCATGTCTAATGTGGTTTCTCCATGTGACACTTTGGTCAGTCACTTGCTACAACCTAAGACAGACTTTGCACTGTGTATTAAGTGTCAAATCCCCGAGGGTGTTCTTGTCAGAAATCCACAACCAGAGTCTTATGCAAAATTTCTGGAATCTGTTAGACACCGCGCTGAAATTGGTGATGGTGAGTTCCCAGCTGTAAGTCATCGTCTCTGTCAGTATACTGCGGAAGATCTTGTCGGTAATGCTACGTGGCACAAAAACTGTTACAAAGACACAATTAATTCACACAAAATAGACCGTGCACAAAAAGCATACGAACGTAAACTGTCAGCAAGCAGTGATGATAAGCAGAACACAGATAAGGAGAACACAGACCATAATGTAGCTTGTGAGCGACCGTTTACACGGTCATCCTGTCCGTCACTGACAGCAGATAATTGTTTTTTCTGTAACGAAGGTAGTGACAAAGGTGTGTTGCATGAAGTGACATCATTTAACGTTGGCCGACAGATCAGAGAGGTTGTCGAACTAAGTAATAACAGACAATGGCAGGTTAAACTACAACCGTTAAATCCTGATGATGCAAGATCTGTTGATATCAAGTATCATTTATACTGCTATGTTAAATATGTTCAGCGCTCTGGTTCTAGTCCGTGTGATTTACCAGTAGCCAGTTATGATGACTGCATTCGTGAAGCATGTGTGGATACCGAGTTTATCAGTATCTTGAGGAACATGCTCACTGATGGAACATTTGTATCAATGGATACTGTTAGAGGCATTTACGAGCAATTGATGTTATCCAATGGTCTGAACAGGACATACGTGACAAAAGAGGTCAAAGCCAAAGTCTTGAAATATATGACAGGTGAGGTTGAATTTGCACGACCCTATGTTAATCGACCAGAAACAATTTGCTCATCTGCATCGAAGAATGCCGCAGTTTGTGATGCAGCTGCAGCGGCAATTGCAGAAAATCCTCAGCAGGATGTGTTAACAATCATGAACTGTGCAGCAATCGTTCGTCGTGACATTCTACGCTGTGCAGCACAGAAATGGGAATTTAATTTTACTGTGTCACAAGATAAGACTCGTGTTCCAGTGTCACTTCAGATGCTTCTGAAGTGGATTATGCAAGGCACAGGCAGTAGTGCAGAGGTGTGCAATGAGGAAATTGAACGGACAAGTTTTCGCCTGGCACAGAATGTAATGTATTCAACAAAGTCGAATCGCCAAGTAAGTTATCAACGTAAAAATTACTCCCACCGTTTCAATCATTCTAGGTCTTTCGAAAATGAACAGGTTCTGGCAGTCGCTTTGAAAGTCCATGCATCCACACGCAGCAGAAGTCTAATTCAGTATCTACATCGGAATGGTCACTGTGTCAGCTATGGTCGCCTAATGGTTCTTGAAGCTGAACTCGCCAAATCAGTCATGAAGAACATGGCATCTGACAAGGGCATCTATATTCCTCCGAAGCTCATAAAATCGGTACCCGTCTTCTATGCAGTGGACAACATAGATTTCGATGAGGATACAGCAGATGGTAAACATACTCTTCATGGTACTGTTCTTGTGGCTTTCCAGGCTTTAACGACAACAGCAGAGAATCCAGTCGTGCAGACTACAGATCAGTCATCAACTGTTAACTATCAAGCAACTGCAATCCCACCAGACAGCTACTTACGTCACTTGAGAGGCTCCGTTGTGCCAAAGGGCAGTTCAAAATACAAAGACTACAGTTGCAATAACTTTGCAGATGTGGAAGAGAAGTATCATGAAGTCGACACCGTGTGGCTTACCAGCCGCTGCATAGCCAGACAGTCTGATTTAGTGTTGAAGCAGCCTATTCCACTTTGGGCAGGCTACAATTCCTTAGTTACATCTGATGACCGGCCAATCACCACTGTTCAAACCTTGCCTTTACTGAAGTCACCAGCTAATGAATACAACACATTGATTGACGTTCTGCAACATGCACAGCAAATCACAACTTCGGTCATGGGAGTCAACAAGAAGACCGTTATTACTTTTGACATGGATTTGTATATACGTGTGATTAAACTGCAGTCTTTGAGACCAGATCTATACAGTAACTATGTGTTCAGGGTTGGTGAGTTTCACACGGTGCTTTGCTCCTTGCGAGCTATTGGTTCCTACATTGAGAATAGTGGCATTGATGATGCATGGGTAGAGTCAGACGTATATGGTCCAACCACCTGCAGACAGATTTTAGAAGGAAAGCACATGAAAAGAGCTTTGGATGCTCATGTCACTACTGTGCAAGTGTTGTTTGATTTGACGATGGAGTTGTTCTCTGCTGATCATGCAGCAGTTTGTGAGCAGCTGTACAAGTTACGTGACGAACTGTTGGAAGATGGTGTTGACAAGCAGTTCTTACGTATAAAACACATTCATACAACAATGACGGAATTCTTGAAGTTGAATATGTCTCCAAAATTTGAGGCATTTGTGACACAGAGAAAAGGTCGGTCATCGATGTTCAGCTTTTTCTGGTCATACATGGAATTAGTAGAGACATTGCTGAATTTCATCAGGGCGTCGAGACAGGGATTGTGGTTGCTTCATTTGTCATCTCTTGAAAAGCTCTGTGGTGTTTTTTTCTGTCAGAACCGCTTAAAATATGCTCAGTATATACCAGAGTACATTGCTAAGATGCAGCAACTTGAGACAACTGATCCGTTCATATGGCATGAATTTATGGAAGGAAATTTTTGTGTGAAGAAATCCTCAGTTGCATTCTCCAGTATAGGTGTGGATCACGCCATTGAACATGTGAATCGATCGATGAAGGTAATGGGTGGAATTCGTGGTATTACTCAGAAACCAGCTGCTTTGTCACGATTTTTCTTGATTGCTCCAGAGTTGGCACGCTTAAGCCAAGAGGCTGAAGCTGCCGCAGGATACAGTGAAGAAGGCCGAACAAAGCATCATGACTTAACACCAGCTGCAGTCCACAACCAAGAGCAGAGAATTGCAAAGCTGAAACAATACATCAGTGACAACAACCCGTTAAAGGTTGATGGGCATGATCTGATGAATTTTGTCACAAACTGTGTCTTACCTGAACAAGTGACTGCAGACATTATGAAGGCACTGGCAGCCGGATCAGAAGCATACCAAAATTTTACTACGGAACGAATTGTTGGAGATGTTAGTCTGTGGGAGAGAATGAGACGAATGAAACTAAAGAATTGGACTTCTGCGGGTCAGAGATCCGAAGTAAAGGTGCGCAGAGAAACAATTGAACTAAAAGAGAATCGATCACTCTTTGCTCGTTTGGCATTGGCAGCTGTTTCAAGACCAGAGATTGATATGGCTGATAGCATTGGTACCTACGAGTTTTCCTGTATAAGCCGAGCATTATTTGCTACAGACGGTTCACTGCTGCCTTGCACTGGCAAATCACAGCTGATGAATATCCTAGAAGAATATTCCGAACAGTCTCACACTGCTTCACAGCTACCATTGCAGTCTGTGGAGGAACAGCATGTCCAGTCTGTTACTGCAGTAATCGATGGCATGGTGGTGGTGCAAGAGTTAGCAGCTACAGCAACAGTGAGAACGTGTCGAGAAATTGCAGACAAATTTCTAGCAGCCATTGCCAGAAGAACTGAACACTACAGTACATTTCACATAGTGTTTGATAATTACACTGTTAAGAACTCTTTGAAGCAGACAACCAGAGACAAAAGAAACAGTGGTTTGCAATGTAGAGAGTACATATGTGCGGATAATACTCCAGTCAAAGAATCTTTGCATAAGTTCTTGTCCAGTGTCAGCACTAAGCATAGTCTCACTGTGTACCTTGCATCTCAAGTATTGGAACATTATGCTGCATCTGAGAAAACATGTATTGTTGCTACATCGGAAGGCGCACAATCAACTCGTGGGGATGTCAGTAGACTGTCGTCAAACCATGAAGAAGCGGATACTATGCTCATTCTGCATGCCGTCTATGCTTCTGAAAACCACCAGGATGTACACATTATGTCGCCAGATACAGATGTTTTTATTCTTGCTCTGAGGAGACTGCCACAGCTGGGACCACACACCTGTGTTATAAACGGGATAGGATCAAAACGCAAGTTAGTGTTTCTACAGCCAATTTATGATGCACTTGGAAGTGATGTCATTGCTGCATTACCAGGCTTTCATGCATTCACGGGATGTGACATTACAGGAAGATTTGCTGGGAAAGGCAAGAAGTCCTGTTGGAAAGTATTTGTGAAAGCTAGGAAAGGTGTTATTAGGGCTTTCAGCAAACTTGGCCAAGGTCAGTGGCCAGGTGATGAAGACTACCATTTTTTTGAGGAATTTGTATGCCGTCTTTATCAGCCCAAGACAAAAGAAACTAGCGTGTCACGTCTGCGATGGAACATGTTTAAGCAGTCTCAGGCCGAGGCAGAAAGGTTACCCCCAACACCTGCCGCCTTACGACAGCACACACTACGGGCACACTATCAGTGCATGATCTGGTGTAGTGATATTATTCCGATTGTTGCATTGCCAGATCCCACTTTGTATGGTTGGTGCAGTACAGACGGACAACTTACTCCAACTGTAACGAATCTGAAGCCTGCACCGGAAGCAATAGTTGAATTGGTGCGATGCAGGTGCACTGCAGGACGTTGTCACGGTAATTGTTCGTGTCTCGTTGCCGGAATGGCCTGTACACAGATGTGCAGGTGTGATGCTCACCCTGAATCTTGTGACAATGTTGACCCTATTTTCCACGATAGTGACGGAGAGGATGAGGAGAGTGAAACAGTTCATTTCCATTACTACAATGACAGTCCTGACAATATCTTGGCTACAAGCTCTGGAGTAATTGAGGATGATGAGGTCGACAACATTGTGCATTTGTGATTGTGGTGCTGACGCATAGAAGTGTGAACTGTTCATCACATGTAACTGCATCCACTTTGGGTAAATGTGACTTCTTCCTGTTTAATTTCATAAATGTTTGTTCACAACTTAGATGGAGTTGGTTGAGACAGGCAGAAGAGCAGCTGGCACAGATAACACTTTGCTCCAATAACATGTAGGTATACTCAGGTGACGGAACTTTGTGCACACATGACGATACCTGCTAAGTAACGGACACAAGGCAGAAGCGTCGTTAAATTAAAAAAAAAATGATGAATGACATCTGCTTAATTGCTTAGTGCTTTGCTTGCATCTGTGTCACATCTGCATGCACTGTAACAATATTGTGTCTTTTGCAAGTGCTTTGTTTTGGTTTTTTACCAGTGATTCCACATTTTTACTGGGAATGTGTAGTTCTATTCACATTGTCACCTGCTTTGTTTATATGTTTTAAGTTTGTTTGGTGCACACACCTTGCTTTCATTGATTTTACTGCTATCATAAATACATCTGGTACTGTTGAGACACTGTTCCTGTGGATATATGCCGGATTGTTGTTGCTTTTCAGTTGAAATACTGTGTGGGTGAATTACTACCTGTATTACTCTCCAGAATCAGTGGATCGCTCACTGCTGTTTATAACAAGTAATAACATATTCAGGTACCTACTTTAATCATTTATAAAACTTGTAGGTTGTTAGTATGTTTGTTACGTTCACAAGTGCAATATTAACACAGCGAGGTTTTCCATTAACTGTTTGTCAACCATGATGTGAGTGGTCATTGGCTTGAGAAGCCTCACATTACATTATGGGTTATCATTTCTGCATTGGCTTTGCGACTGGGGGCTTTGTATGGCAAAATTGTAGGACATTTGCCATCTTTTGTTAAGTTGGTTCTACTCTTCATGTGCAGGACGCTGAGCTGTATCTTTTGAGTACTTACATGACAGTAATTGCATAGGAACCCATTTTGGTTATTTTTGGTCCATATTAGGAGATTTAAGGGGCAAAATAGGGGATATTTGGCATCATTCATCAATTCGGATGTAGTCATCCTGCAGAGGATGTCGAGCTGCATCTTTTGAGTACCTACATGATAACAATTGTGGAACAACCCAGTTTGTTTAATTTTGGGGGCAAATTAGGGGCTTATGGGACAAAATTTGGGAGATTTTACATCTGTCATCAGTTATCATGTAACATTCCTGCAGAAGATGTCGAGCTGCATCTTTTCATTACTTACATGATAATAATTCCAAAAGAGCCCATATTGGCAATTTTGGGGCAAATTTGTGGTTTTTGGGGGGGAAAAATGGGGGGAATGGTTAAGGTT
>Ga0209339_1000825_pt1 | contig 12072 bp, 4 predicted proteins | sample OlaalgELextract3_FD_187376 | JGI IMG/M metagenome (GOLD analysis project Ga0209339, IMG submission 187376) | Olavius algarvensis symbiont microbial communities from Tuscany, Italy - Type A ELBA extract 3 (SPAdes) (version 2) | ecosystem: Host-associated > Annelida > Digestive system >... | reverse complement strand
CAACTTGCCTAAGGTTGTTGCGCAGCAGCGTCGCGGCCGGGCCTCGAACCCGCGACTCTTAGATCGCAAGTCCGACGCCCTACCACTAAGCCACCGCGCCACCCCGTGTAGAACCGAACCGAACTAGAACTCACGTGGAGAAAACATAATAGAACTCGAACCAAACCGAACACATCAATGTGACGAACCCGAACCGAACCCGAACCTTCTGACCAAGGTTCTGGTTGGACTTTAGTGGTATTTTTTAAAGTCACTAAAGTCCATACAGCCTGACATCGAAATTCAAATATTCACAAAAATGTACCGGCTAATCTACAAATTTGTTGAACCCAACCAGAACCTTGGTCAGAAGGTTCGGGTTCGGTTCGGGTTCATCACATTGATGGGTTCGTTTCGGTTCAAGTTCTGTATATGTTTTCTCCACGTAAGTTCTAGTTCGGTTCGGTTCTACCCACAATGTCACAGGGCCTAAAATATCTTAAAATGTCAACTACACACAGAGAGGGACGATGGAGGGGCTGAAGGCCCCGAGCAAGGCACGGAGGCGCGAAGCGCCGGAGTGCCGAGGGGGTAGGTCTGGGGAGGGGCACCGTAGCCCCTCCCCAGTACGGGAGTCAGGGGGCATTGCCCCCAGAAAATTTTGAAATTTAACAGTGCAAATCTGTTCATTTTCAAGCTACATGGCCTAAAATATCTCAAAATGTCAACACACTCCAGCAAAGTCAACTGCACACTCGACAAAGTCAACTGCACACTTTGTGTCAGAAAACACACAATTTTAGGCCCTGCAATGTCACAACTTTAGTGCTTTGTTTTAACTTTTTACATTAGTTTACAAATAGCATTGAACGATTTTGTGATCACTGAGGTAAAGTACAGTTAAAGTTATAACCGTCAAACAACCGAAGTCATACAGAACCGAACCGAACAAAACTCAAAACTAAGAATATAAGAACCGAACCCAAACCGAACCCAGATTTTCTGCACTTGTGAAGAACGCTAACCGAACCGAACCCTTACTTTTGTTAGAACCCGAGCAGAACCGAACCCTAGCAGTGAGGGTTCTTTCCCATCTCTACTCGCTATCACATAGCGACTGTGGGCAGGTTATTCACACCCACGTGTTACTGTTATCAACCAGCATAATTCCGATAACGGCAGTGACAATCTGCAGTTGAAACCGTATAGCACCAAAAAACAAGAACTTAGCTATGGCAAACAGATCGCGCGTCAGCTGCGCACACAATACGTTGAGGGCATCTACTCGTATAGGCCTAAATATTACACCGTGACCTTGAAATCTAGGTTAAGGATCACTCAAGGTCACTGGAAACGGAAGCATTGGATAGATCATACACGACTTACTATAGTCGAGTTATTTCACGTTGAATATTATCGTGACCTTGAAATGTGGGTTAGAGGTCACTCAAGTCATTGAAAGTGGTACCATTTGTAAGCTAGGGTACGGTTTCCTATTCGCCTTCCATAGTAACTATGGCCGTATCTTTAGCCATTTCGAAGACATTCAGCGTCAAAGAATGGCCTAACCTTGAAATCTGGGTTTGGGGTTAAGGCTATTGAAGATGGCGCGGTTCAACAGACTATGTGTGACTTTCTATTTGTCCGCCATTGTAACTATAGCTATATCTTGTACCATTTGCGAGTTATTTGACGTTGAATAATACCGTGACCTTGAAAGCTGACTTAGAGGTCACTGAAGGTCATTGAAACTTGTGCCATTCAAAAGCTTGGGCGTGGTTTCCTATTCGCCTTCTATAGTAACTATGGCCGTATCTGTAGCCGTTTGTGAGATATTTAGCGTCAAAGAGTGGTGTGACCTTGAAAACAGGGTTAGGGTTCGTTCAAGATCATTGGAAATGTCACCATTTTGATAGATTGCATACGAGTTCCTATTCGCCTTCCATAGTAACTATGGCGCTATTTTGTATCGTTTGCGAGATATAACGAGTTATTGGTAAAAAAATCGGGAATTTTTTATACCCCAGCTGTATTTAGCGCCCCCGCAGGGGATGACCCCGTCGGAATTTCGTGAAGACGTTTGATGCTGATAAAACTAGAATGATTGGGCTACCGTATGGTGAAAAAAAACTATGACAATATGTTAAGCCGTTTTCATCCAATACCTGAACGTTACGGATGGACAGACGGACGGACAGACAGACGGACATACAGAATTCCTATATCAATATCGCGCGTCAGTATGCTGACGCGCGATAAAAATGAACAAAAAAATCACCAAAATGACAGAACAGCGAACACAATAAGGAAGCAAAATATTACGAAAATATTTTATAGTTCAAAACAAGACTGCAACAAAACTGCAACAAAAATAAACTGACGTCATTATATCGGGATCGTCAAATGTACACTACTTCCGGGCAGTGTATGCCGTTGCTTTGCTATGTTGCTATGCGATCGCGTAGTCGAGGTAATTTCAATTATAAATGTTAATTCGAGTTTCAGTCGATAATGCTCCTGTCTAGAGATGTACAGGAATGACTTGTGTACCCATTCCCTCCCATTCCCGTGACTTCATTGCCATTTCCATTCCCGGCCTTGGGAAATCTTAGACTATATTCCAATTCCCATTTATTCCCGAAAAGTATTCCCGATTCTCTCCCATTCCCATTCCCACTGAAACAAGAATAGTTTTTAAAAACTCTCATAGTAGTGTACGGAGAAGAATGATTTTCATTAGAATGAGCACACAAAATCATTCACTTTATAGCACACTAGTCAGTCACAGTACACATTAATGAAGTGAAAATGACATGCTCGGGTGAAGGTTTGGCTAATGTAAAGTTAAAATGGCTGTACTTCTGTGCTTTTCCAGTTCACATATTACTGAACAGAATCTCATATGATACGTTGAAAAGCTGCAATGGAAATTCATTCCTATTCTCATAGCTCTATTCCCATTCCTATACTTCTATTCCCACTCCCATTATGGGAGTGGGAATAGAAGTATAGGAATGGTCCCATTCCCATTCCCGTGGGAATCCCACGGGACCCATGAGATCCCAATTGTTCCCATTCCCATGCACATCTCTACTGCTGTCATTCTCACTGGCATGAGTGTAGTTAGGATGGACGACGATCTTCTCGGCGTGAAGGTACCAGTACTTCATGTCGTCAATGTCGAGCAGTCGGCCCACCAGACCGCGCATTCGCTCGTATATCGACGTCTATCAACGCACATAGCAACAACAAGACATTGTATGGCCGTGACAGCCGATACGATATGCGGCCCTCACGCAACTTAAGAATTACTCTCATCCGTTGAGAAGGAGCGAGCGACGGTAGCATTGCGAAACTAGAAGGACGCTCCGTGGAGCGCATGTACCTCCGACAAAGTTGTTTCGACGGCTGACTGAATAAAACCTCTAAAACCACTCGTCGCTGCAGCGTCGGGCCGCGCCAATACGTACGTCTACATGGTATTTTCCCGACGTAAAATTCCGCGTACCAGCGCTTATACGATATCGGAGAAAGCAATCCGGTTCCGGCATCTAGACTATAATCCGGATCGGGCTCAAAAGTTAACAAGTACGTCCATGTCCCGACATCTTTCAGCCGCTGATAGCGTGAGTCTATCTTCATTCACTTGTACACAGCAGTCACCGGAGAAGTAAAATAAGGTGGTAGGCCTACGTCACGATCGTTCAAGATCAATCAAGATCATCAAAATTGGTACCAATCGAAAGCCTATATGCGACTTCCTATTAGTCTTCCATTGCAACTACAGTGTGCCTAAAAACCGGACCGCTACAATTAATATGACATAACTTCACCAATTCAGAACGTTCACAAATTATTTTTTGGCAGAGACGGACCTTATTCAATTTTCCATTAACTATGATAAAAAGTTTTTAAATTGGCTTAAAACCAGCTGTGTAGTTTCCATAACAACAGCAGGGATTCGATACACCTGAACAGCGGATTTCTGGGCTGACTAAGGTCTCCATGTGCGAAAAAAATAGTGAACGTGAATTGTTGAAGTTATGTCATATTAATCGTGGCGGTCCGGTTTTTTTGAGACACAGTGTATATGCTTATCTGCTAGCCGAGATGTAAGGATTTATTTGTCGATAATCTGCATTTGTCGCCCTTTTTACACATCCGCGCCTCGTTTGAAGCCGTCGCAAGAAGTGTACCCTGTGAACTAGGGTATGAGTTGGTCTCGAAGAGAGGCTCAGTGCTAACGGACCGTTAAAACGTCATGACCCTACGGTCATTAGTTTTGAGTCAATACCAGCGTGTGACGGACGCAGAGTCATGCCGCCTATGGCTTAGTAAGTCGCGGTCTATCAGAGCCGAGCGCGACAACAATTAAGCTGTTGCGTTAGATTTCAGTTTTTACTGCACTTTATTATTGTAGTATTATTAAATGTCGCACATCATTGTACTAATAATAATAGTAACAATAGAACTTCGCTATTCTCGAATTTTTGAAATATTTTTTGAAGAACTACCGATATCCACGATAAATCGGTCGCTTACGTAGACTAGTTGTGCTGCTGTAGCCTACAGATGTGGTGCTATAGCATATTTAACGCCACATCAACAAGTTAATTAGTCAATTCAAGACCGACACAATGTAATCCCCATCGTACAAACTGGGCTCCCTGGGGACGTATCATTATGCCGCGCCAAGCTATGTATTTGCCGGTCCGAAGTCTGTCTGTCGTTTTGTAACGTTTGTGTATTGTATTCAAACTAGTAAACATATCTTCAATGTTTTTTCACCGTCTGGTAGCCTCGCCATTCCAGTTTTTTTACCGCGCGATGCATATGCATAGTACGGACTACGCCGTCGCAAGATGTCTGTCTGTCCGTCCGTCTGTCTGTCTGTCACACGCCGGTATTGTGTCAAAACGGTTACACATATTCTAAACTTATTTCACCATCGGGTATCCAGACCATTCTAGTTTTTCCTTACCAAACGGTATATTAATAATTATTCCGACGAAAACGCTTAACGGTGGCGTCGAATGCAAGGGGGTATGAAGAATCGCAATTTTCGACCAATATCTCGCTTTATCTCCGAAACGATACAAGATACATCCATAGTTACTATGAAAGACAAATATGAAACCGCACCCAAGCTTTCGAATGGTGCCATTTCCAATGACCTTGAGTGACCCCTAACCCAGATTTCAAGGTCACAATATTATTTCAAATACCCTGGTAACTCGAATATAGTACAAGACAGAAATTAATAGCAGACCAATAGTAGACCTAAGTCGTATATGATCTATCGAACCGCGCCATTTTCAATGACCTTGAACGACCCTTAGCCCCGATTTCAAAGTCACACCATGATTTGATGCTGAATATCTCAGAAACGGTACGAAATACATACATAGTTTTAATGGAATACTAATAGAGACTTACACACGCCTTACAGTGTCATTTCGAATGACCTTGAGTGACTTAGCAAAATATTCAATGACACGAAGCGCGATCGCGCGGTCTCTCTGCGACAGCTGAGATTCTTGCTTCTACCAGACATTATGGCACTATTCCGACGGGAACCGCTAATGGAAGCGTCGAATGCAGGTGGGGTATGGAAAAATAGCGATTTTCAACCAATATCTCGCTTTATCTCGGAAACGATACAAGATAGGGCCATAGTTACCGTGGAACATCAATAGGAACTCGAATGGCGCCATTTTCATTGACGTTGAATGACCGCAGCCCACATTTCAAGGGCACGCATTATTCGACGTTAAATATCTCAGAAACGGTACACGATAGACGAACACAAACAGGAAACTTTATATCTCCCTATTAACAAATTACCTATTACCAAATTACCAAATTACTATTGTTAGACCAGTGAACGCGATGAAGAGTGGCATGTCGTGACATACAACGACCACACACGAAGTACTTGCCTTCAGTTCGACTTCACCGAGTTTGGCGTGCCAGTATTTTGGTGTCATCGCTCTGCCACTGATCACAACAGGCAACAGGCGACAATATCTTTGGTACCATATGACAAAATAGTATACAAAATACAATAATATATTAATACTGTTGAAAAATGCTTACGATCATCCATCAGCCGATTGCATCATTTACTGAATTTGAACACAAAACGAAAATCCGAAAGACGTGCAGCAGACCGCTTCTTGTGAAGAAATTCACATTATTTGTTCAACAAACGCTGGCAAACCGTAACTAACATGCACAAACGTTTTAAAAAGTTTGTAGAGAAACAAAGAGAGTATATTCAGACCTAGAGCTAGACCTACACCTGGGCGTTGATTCGAATGATTGCGTTATGCTACCATTTGATAAACCACACAGAACGGAGAACTACTAAGAAGCCCAGGTGTTGTACAGAAACTGCGCGACGATCCGCATCATTTGAAAACTTTCTAAGGTACCGTACTGCCGACGGTCATGTAGTCGTTATAGTGCTATTGGACAGAAGGGAACGCAGTGTCTGCACCTCGCACTATTGAGATCCAGCGTTCCAACACCTCAAGTTTCATAACAAGAACTTAGCTATCGCAAACAGATTGCGCGTAAGCTGCGCACACAATACGTTGAGGGCACTCATAGTCCTAAATGTAAATGTCGATTTATATAGCGCATCGTCGCAAAAAGCGCTTCTAATGCGCTCAAGAATATTAAATATTACACCATGACCTTGAAATCTAGGTTAAGGGTCACTCAAGCTCACTGGAAACGGAACCAGTGAACATATCACACACGACTTACTATTAGTCGAGTTATTTGACGTTAAATATTATCGTGACCTTGAAATGTGTGTTTTAGAGGTCACTCAAGGTCATTGAAAGCGGTACCATTTGAAAGCTTGGGTACCTTATCCTATTCGCCTTCCATAGTAACTATGGCCGTATCTGTAGCCCTTTGTGAGATATTTAGCGTCAAAGAGTGGTGTGACCTTGAAACAGGATTAGGGTTCGTTCAAGGTCATTGAAAATGGTACCATTTGATAGATCGCATACGAGTTCCTATCCGCCTTCCATAGTAAGTATGGCGATATCTTGTATCGATTACGAGATATAGCGACCTATTAATAGAAAATCGCGAAATTTTTATACCCCACCTGTATTTAGCGCCCCCGCAGTGGGTGACCCCGTCGGAATTTCGTGAAGATGTTTGATGCTATAAAACTAGAATGATTGGGCTACCGTATGGTGGGAAAACTATGACAATATGTTAAGCCGTTTTCATCCAATACCGGAGCGTTACGGACGGACAGACAGACGGACAGACAGAATTCCTATATCAATATCGCGCGTAAAAAAACGTTCACGAACCCACAGCCAACTGTTATGGGGCCAAAAGCTGATGTAGAGTTCCCTCACCTTTGATTTTCCACTCAACCGCTGCCGGAGTAGGGCGTTCAGTGCCATCTGTTATGTATTTGTGTGTGCATACAGCTACAGCTGACTGCTGACCACTTATGTCGGTAAACAGTCCGCTGTAGGTCAGCCAATCATGCCAACTCAGCCTTTCATCCTTTCGGGATCGATAAATGAGTAGTAATCTGCGATTAGATGTATGCACCGACAGTCAGTGGTGGTGCCATCTGGTGAACGCTTACGATGTAGAGGGAGGCACTGTAGGTAAAACTGTCTGATCCATGCCCGAGCGCCTTAGATGTTTCACGACTAGGTGCTACCGTTAGCGTTATGTTCGCAGTTTGCAGACCAAATGGCTGAAGATTTCGATAAAACTTGGTAGTTAGTTACTCCTTTATCTGCATTAAGTTTAAAGGTCAAGTCTCAATAGTTAAAAGGTTAAATTTCAACTTTGTGCTCGGCGTCTCTCTGTATAGAATCAGAATGCCGTCTATCGTTGACAACGACAGTCCACGTATGAGGTTTTGTTTTCTTCCACAGTAACAGTCGAGTGTTGTAATGTAGTCCGTCGCTCACCCTCATCAACTTGTGACGGTCTCACTGGTTGACAACACCTTAAAGTCAAACGGACTGGTTACGGAGACTCGAATAGTATCATTACTTTGTGATCACCCAAAACCCTTTATAATGGAATTGTAGCACTGGCCAAGAGTAATAGCCTCCCGTTCAAAAACCGGCGTAATTCGTTCAGCCGTTTTGACGCAGGTCGCTATGCGATAGTGCGACAAACGGACAGAGACAGGGGCGAAGATTTTGGTTTGGGAGGGGCACTGGCTGGCAGGAGGTCTCTGTAGCTCTGCCTATGGCGCTTTACAAATATGCTTATGATTATAAGTCCCCCAGCGGGCTCCAGGGGCAGAGCCTTGGTGGGGGTCTGGGAGCGAAGCCCCCAGAAGCCCGAAGAATGTTATGTCATGAGGCTGAAAAACCACTTACGGAGAGAAAAACAAGTCCATACGGACTGACATATTGTATGACAATATGTATGTCATCGTTACATCACACACCATAATTATCGTCATCTCATCCATTCGTCGTTTTATGTTTCCAGCCATTTTTGTCTTAAAATACAAAACACAGTCTGTAGGCTCCAGAGCCAGAAAAATAGTCACGATGGACTAGTGCTGTGTAATATGCGGTATTTTGACACGCAGACCGTCGCATTATAGATGAGGTATAATAAAGCGAGTCTCTTGAAAGGAACACTACCGTAATGTCTGTAAACTTGTAAAACAGTATACAACAATGTAGTATTATATTTGTTTAAAAAATTACTTGGGGCTTAAAGGGGGCACATACCCCGTGCCTCTCCGTTGGATCCGCCCGTGGACAGACAGGCAGACAGGATTGCCGTAGCATCTATCGCGCCTGCATGCAACTCGTCGCGTGTAGCGTGTAAAGTGCGAGAGCGAACCCGAGGTTGGTTTCAGTGAAGCAGTGCGCGGCAGTAAGAATCCAACGGTCATTGATCAGCGAAGCGCCGCAGTAGAAGCGCTGATAACTGAGCGGAATTCTGCCGAACAACATGCGACTCGGAACCTTTCCCTGTAGAGACACGAGCCACGGCCACTTGCCTTCAGCGAACCCTTCTCCGCCAATCAGCCGCTTCACTCTGCCATGACGCTGCACGCTACCCAAGACTTCCGTTCCATCTGCTCACGTCAAACATACAGGGTGACTCAAAAGTGAGACTGCACCAACTAGAAAACCTACTCGACCCTAGGATGGGTCGAGAATGATGCCTCTGGCAGGCCCCAAATCTATCTTCGGTCTCCTATAACCTTAACTTTGACCTCCTGACCCTCAAAGTTGAACGTTTTATGCCCTTTCTCCTTGGACCAATTGTGCCAGTTGGCATCAAAATCGGTTCATTCGTTTTCAAAATATCGTGTTCATAGTATTCACACATGTAGCACAAAAGCTCACATGCAGTAACAGACAGGCACTGACAGTCGCTAGTTAGATCCTACACTTGTGAAGAAATTCAAATGTTCGTTTAACAGAGGCAAGTAAAAAAGCGATACAATACGATACAACACAAAACAACTTAAAACACTGTTCGCTCTTCTGTGAACTTTTGCTGTGATTTCAACTGATATGCGTAGCGATGGAGACAAGTCGCTAGTTAGATCTTACACTGAGTCTTGTTGGACATCACAGAAACATCGACGATGTAATTGCAAGTTACCGGTACTGAACAGGAACCAACACTTAGTGTGCAGCAGTTTACCGCGCAATGACAGACGGCAAATTTTGACCCATTACAGAATCGCAACCCCTGAGCCGATTGCCACAAAATTCGGTACAATTTATTACGTCCGCGAGAGGACCCCCTAAACCAAATATAAACGAGAAACGAGACAAAGCCGAAGCCGTTAACTTGGACTACGCCACTCACGAGTCACGACTCAACCAACTCTAGTGTTCACATGTTTGGTAGGCCCTACAGACGAACGGACAAACGTACAGAAGGACGGACAAACGGACGAACGAGCGGACAACTTGTGAGCAGTCCGCCTGCCAGTCTGGCCTGGCGGGGGCATGAAAATCCCCGATTGATCAGTATGACTTTTGGAACTACTAAAAAACATAAACCTTATACTGATTTTTAGTTAACACGACTCATTAAAAGTGCTACTCAGCTGTTTGTACTCGAGTTCGATCGACCAAACATACATATAAAACATGACTTGTGATCTTCTCATGGGGCTTTCCTAAGTTTCCTTCTAGGAGGACGCATTACGCATTGCACCGCGTCCATCTCTCCGTCCGTCCTTCTGTCCTGCCTGCCTCTAACTCGAGAGTTCTGGGGTGTCCTAGGCTACCTATATAATACTGACTTCAATGAACACAGACAGACACACACTGGTAGTAACATACAACATAACGTACGATGAGTCAATGCTACTTGATTAGATATGAGACTTAAAGTACCTGATGCTGACAGCAACAATGACGTCACGATGACGCAAACAACTACGTTTGGAGCGTTCTTTAGAAGCCACGTCATCATCTTCGATGCAAGTACGACTTACGTAAAGTTACTGATTCAAGTCGCAATAGCTCACAATACTGATGAATCGACGCCTATCAGGACGAGATCGAGATGCTATTACACTTTGTCCTCGCTTAGACGTCGTGCAGACGCTGGCCAGTCACTGCAGCAGTCTAACGAACCACAGCTGGCTCTGGCAGCCAACGTCGACATCTCAGCTGATATGTGTATTCAACGACAGCGACGGCGAGGGCGAGGGCGAGGGATACAGTTAAACGGCGATGCGATGAGTACACTACAGTGCGTGGGTTCGTCACCGGCGACAGTACAGTATTGTTGACAACAGAGCTCTCAAGCTGGCCCAAGACGAAGTGCGTGAGACTCTGCAGCTGGCGGCATCCCAACCCAACACTCACATTTTTGTACACTGTTTGTGACACGTAACATTGACGTCGACGTTATCTCTGGTCATAGACTGAAACTTAATACCACGCGCGGTCATATGCCTCCGCCACTGCATGTGTGTAGTGGACTCGCCGCCCTACGGACGAGTCCATGTTGGACATAGGGACATGCTACACTGATGAAGCATTTGTACCGCAGGAATGAAAAATACATGCACAAATATTAATAATAGCGATTGCAATTCAAGGAAATACGAATGGTCCTGAATAAGTGACATTCCAAGCGGCCGGAGTGAAAGCACGAGAATCAATCCACTACGCCTTACGCCGAACACGCGAGATTTGATTATCTGAACAGACTCGAGGCGCTATCTGTTGCAGCCGAGAGGTTGTGCTGTAGTCTAACGCTAACAAGAAGCTCAGCTGTCGCAAACAGACCGCGCGTCAGCTGCGCACACAATACGTCGAGGGCATCTATAACCCCATGACCCTGAAATCTAACTTAAGGCTCACTCAAGGTCACTGGAAACGGAACCATTGGATGGATCATAAACGACTTACTATTGGTCGAGTTATTTGACGTTGAATATTATCGTGACCTTGAAATGTCGGTTAGAAGTCACTTAAGGTCATTGAAACTGACGCCATTCGAAAGCTTGGGTGCGGTTTCCTATTCGCCTTCTATAGTAACTATGGCCGTATCTGTAGCCGTTTGTGAAATATTTAGCGTCAAAGAGTGGTGTGACCTTGAAAACAGGGTTAGGGTTCGTTCAAGTCATTGGAAATAGCACCATTTGATAGATCGCATACGAGTTCCTATTAGCGTTCCATAGTACCTATGGCGCTATCTCATATCGTGTGCGAGATATAGCGGCTTATTGGTCGAAAATCGCGAAATTTTTATACCCCACCTGTATTTAGCGCCCCGCAGGGAAGTGACCCAATTGGAATTTCGTGAAGATGTTTGATGCTGACAAAACTAGAATGATTTGGCTACCGTATGGTGAAAAAAACTGTGACAGTATGTTAAGCCGTTTTCATCTAATACCGGTGTGTGACGAACGGACAGACAGGATTGCTATATCAACAAGTGTATCGGAGACGATACGAAAGCCGCCGCTCGTCAAAGCCCAGACTGCATTAAAAAAACGAAAAAAATAAACAAGTGCGTCAGCAAGACGCATATCTCGCCATACGCCCAGCTTATCCCCGGGGGTGTTGTCCACGGGCCGCTAAAGGGGACAAAACATAT
>Ga0209339_1000824_pt1 | contig 12074 bp, 3 predicted proteins | sample OlaalgELextract3_FD_187376 | JGI IMG/M metagenome (GOLD analysis project Ga0209339, IMG submission 187376) | Olavius algarvensis symbiont microbial communities from Tuscany, Italy - Type A ELBA extract 3 (SPAdes) (version 2) | ecosystem: Host-associated > Annelida > Digestive system >... | reverse complement strand
CGCTGGCGAATCGGCAGCCAGTGTAGCTGCCGCCGCAACTCAGTGGCGCTGGAACGAGGTGGCGCTTGAGTTACCACACGGGCGAGCGAGTTCTGAACGCGCTGAAGACGGTCGAGGTTAGGGTTAGGGTTACTTCTTTTTCCAATGTCTGACTTAATCGTGTCAATATGAAAGTCATCCTTTTGCCTAGTATTATACTTATGAATTACTTGTTTTTCCTCACAACATTCTCGTGATTTCGAAACTTCTTATCATTACAGATGGATGCAGGTTTTGTAGGCTAACAGCAAAGAAACAGACAACCATATTCAACAGCTCAGTCGAAATTGTTTCTAATTAACCGAATCTTAGCCGCAAAATGTTTGTAATCAGCCGAATTTTTTTTAGTTTGCACGATATTTCGGCTAATCTGAATATCAGCTGAATTTTTATCCAGCCCTCCGTATTTTTTCAGATTACAGATTGGGGTCTACTATTAAGGTGCTTGTGACGTCATCGTCAACGTCATAGTTGACGTCTGAACTTCTGCCACTGTCACCCGTTTGGTTGATTGCAGCGTTTATTTCAACTTCCACTTGCAACAACTTCATCATTGGAGCACAGGGTGGCCCAGAAAGTAATGCTTACATTGTTTGCTGACGTCGGTCGATTAATTTGTGTGATTTTTGGCAGTTGCCGAAAGTAAGTAAATATGGCGGTCAATTTTTACTGACTTTTAATTAATAGAAATAAAACTGATTTAATCGTGCGAGCAAAAGTGGACTTATTTGTGGTTCACCCTATATTGGTGATAATGTATAGTCAGTTGAGTTGCTATTTTTCATCGAACCTCTTTGTTGGAACTAAAAACACTGACTTTTACCAACATGTAATTAAACTACCAATACAAAATATAACAATACAAAATTAAGAAAAAAACATCGTCCATTTTTTTTTAACCATAGAGTTCAATAGAACCACTAACATTTTTTCCCGAAATTAGCGTAGAGTTCTAAAATCTAACATCCTCCCACCTTTCTTTTGTCACAAAAGAAATGCACTGTTTGTCAGGTAACTCTAAAACTAAAGACTGCCATTCTAGACAGCTGTCAACTGATCGTCACACATCGCATACTAAGTGAATGCATAACTCTACAAAATGACAGTAAGACAGTAAGAGTTCAGAACAAGCATCAATCCTGATATCGTCTTGGTTTAGTCACACAACGTCCAGATCTGGTATGGAGAACAGCTCCTGGGTCACTGGGAACAGACTGAGTTTGACGAGAGTTGCATGATTCATCTGGTTCACCGTGACTGACAGTGTCCAGTTCTTCCTCAGTGGACACTTCCAGTGGAAACAAACGTTGTACAGGACGCAGCAAGATTCCATTCTGAGTCTTGACTTTAGCTGTACGCACAACACCATCTCGTCCAGGTATCAGTTCGACAATTCTAGCCAAAGGCCACTGCAACCTTCGACGATCGTCTGATCCAACAAGCACAACATCACCAATCTTAGGTGTTTTAGTACGACATTCCTTCGCTCTCTGCACTAACAGTGCCAGATATTCTCTCTTGAATCTGTCTTGTAGCTCCTTGAGCAAAGACTGTTGCTTCTGATAGCTCTGCTGCATATGAAATCTAGAAGACCATCCTTCTGGAAATGAACCAAGTCTTATGCCTCGTAGGAACATAGCAGGAGTCAATGGAATCAGATCATTCTGGTCTTCAGTCACTGTTGTCAATGGACGCTCATTGACAACATTCTCCACGTGGCTAAGACAGGTTCTCAGTTGCTCACAATCGACTCGTGAATTACCAAGCATACGCTTCAACAAGTCTTTAATGGTTCTGATCAGTCTCTCCCACCAACCGCCCCACCAGGCTGCGGAGGGTGGGTTGAAGATCCACTTGATCTGCTCAATGCCAGCAGTTCTTTCAATATCTGGCCAGTTCAGCTTGTTAAACAAGTTAGTTGTTCCAATGAAGTTCGTACCATTGTCACTGTACACAGTTTTCGGTCGACCACGAACATTAACAAATCGCCACAGAGCATTAACAAATGCTTCAGTGCTGACAGACATCACAAAATCAATGTGAACACATCGGTAGACAGCACAGGTAAACAGTACAATCCACACTTTATCTCCATTTCTCAGATGGAGAGGTCCTGCCAAGTCTACTCCTGTGTTTTCAAAAGCATTCACAGCTGATGTTCTGTTAGCAGGCAAAACAGCTGGATCAGTCTGAAAACTCTTACTGGAATGGCGTAGACAGGTTGGACATTTGTGAACAACTCTGTTGATCGCTCTCCTGGCTTGGCATATCCAGAACCTTTCACGCAGTTTGTTGATCAAGAACTGTGTTCCAGCATGGTGATACTTCAAATGATACCATCTGATCAACAGCACAACTAACGGGTGCTTCTGCGGCAATAACACAGGAGAACAGAAGTTGTTTGAATCATCGTGATACAAAAGTTTCGTTTTAACACGGTACAGACCATCACTGTCTCTACTGACCATCAATCCGTTGATGGTCTTGCCACTGTCAGAAAATTCCTCTTGTTGGACAGCTCTCACAACAATATTTTCAGCATCAATAAATTCCTGAGTTGCCAATTCTCCAACAGTTTTTTGGCATCTCAGTTTACAGTTTGACACAAAACGTCTTATCCAGGCCACAACTCGAACATTCTTGATATATGTGGAACACCTCAGGTACCACGGACCTCCATCATCACTAGTAACAGTGTTCACAAGAAGTGTGGCTGATATACAGTGTTCATTACTTTCTGTTGTGCTCAACTTCCAACTATCTACAACTTCCCGTGTCACCTTCTGATGACCTTTTGCAGTTCTCCTCTGCTCTGCAGACACAACAACCTCATCTGGCACAACTTCCTGTACTGGCCAGTCTTCCTTGCATTCATAAAGCCAGTGTGCTCCCTCCCACCATCTGGATTCTAACAACTGAGCTGGGGAACACCCTCTTGAGGGCAGATCTGCAGGATTGTTGACTCCTGGAACATGTCTCCAGTCCTCTGACTTAGTGAGAGAACAGATTTCTCGTACGCGATTACCGACAAATGTGCCCCATTCATTATTTCGCTTAATCCATGCCAGAGCAGCAGTGGAATCACTCCACAGATAACTCACTGTATTACTGAAATTCAGAGTTGTTTTAACAAAACTTGTGAGCCTAGCACCAATCACACAAGCCAGCAACTCTAAGCGTGGCATTGTTGGTCTCCTCAATGGAGCAAGTCTAGATTTGGCCATTAGCAGCTGTACTGAAACATGTCCCTCGCTAGTCACCGAACGAAGAAAAACTACAGCTGCATATGCATCTTGACTGGCATCACTAAATGTGTGTAACTCACTTGAGATTACACTGTCATGACCTCCAACAATATGTCGAGCAATGCTAACCTCTTGTAAACATCGCAACTCTGCTTGCCACTTCTTAAACTTGTGAATATCATCCTGTGGCAATTCTTCATCCCAGCCTTGTCTCGCCAACCATGCACTCTGCAGGATGAGTTTTGGCTGAACCATAACTGGCGACAAGAATCCAATTGGGTCAAATATTTGACTCACATACGACAGTACGTCTCGCTTTGTGACCTGATCACTCACAGGTAATTCAGGAATATCACATGACAAAGTGTCATCTACTTTATTCCAAACAAGGCCAAGTACCTTTGTGACCTCTGTGGGTCTGTCATCTTTCACTTGGCTGCCACTGTTATTTGGCAAACGACTAAATTCCCAGTTTCTCAGGTCCATTCCAGCATGTGACATAATTTCTGTGGCTTGCTGCTTGAACTGTTGACACTCACTGACCGTGGACACTGAAGTCGCACAGTTATCCACATAGAAGGACATCAACAGCTTTTGTGCCACTGCTGCCTGCTGCTCAGAGACAGACCCCAAATGGAGCTCAATAACAGCTGCTAGTAGAAATGGACTGCAATTTACTCCAAAGACTACTCTCTTGTGACGAAACACCTGCAATATTCGTTTGTCTAGATCCTTCCACCAGAAAAACCGTAGACAGTCTCTATCTTTCTCATCTACTTCAATCATCTGGAATGCTTTCCTGATGTCTGCTGCCATACCTATCTGATTCTGTCTGAACCGTAGCAGGATGGCTGGGACAGCTTCTAAAAGGTTAGGTCCCTTTTCCAACAAATCATTTAAGGATGGCGATCTACCAACCTTACAGGAAGCATCAAAGACTGGTCTAACCGGCGTTGTCAGGCTCTCTGGCTTGAATACTGCACGATGTGGCAAATAGTGACAAATGCTGCTCTCAGTACTGTCATCAACTGTTTCAATTAGTCCTTCGGCTAGCCACGCAGTTAATACAGTGTCATACTCATGATATCTGTCCATTCCGACTAACCTTTTTGTCATGGACTCCAGTCTCTTTATGGCAATGTCTCTGTTGTCTGGAACCTCTGACACTTCACTGTTCCATGGCAATGACACCACGTAACGTCCTTCGTCTGATCGTTTAACTGCCTGTAAAAACTGCTGTTTAACTTCTTCACCTCCTCTAGCCTTCAATTCTGTCGTGTCACATATACCGATCGTTTCTAGATCCCACAACTGTGACACACTTGCTTCTTTCACAAACATTGAGGTAACTTGCATTGCCATATTGAAGGAAGGCTCATCAGAGACATTACATAACTTACCAGACACAGTCCATCCAAGCTGTGTCTCCATGGCCACCAGACCATTCTTAAGACAGCATCTTCTGCCTGTCATCAACTTGGCATAATAATCTGCACCAATAAGCACCTCAACTTCTGCTCCATCTGATTTCAAATCAGTGAGAAAGATCTTCTTCTCCTTCAGCTCATCCATCCAGGGGCCCTTTGCCACTGATGGTATTCTTTCACAGATTTTATCATGCCCAAGTACCTGCATATCAACTAGGAAATTCCCACGGTTTCCTTCAAGACGGATTTTATACAGGTTATGTCGTCTCACATCTCTTACCCCTCCAAACAAGAGGTGGCAAACTTCAGCTTCCCCTACAGGTTCAGCTGACAGCTGTCGAGCTGTTCTCTCGAGAATGTAAGATCTCTGCGAACCGGTGTCTAGTAACACTCTTCCCTGTCTGTTACTGTTTCCACTGTTTATAACACAGCGCAGTGTCTGCAACACTACATCATTGGTGCAATTCAACTGTGAGTGGACACCAGCACCACCAGAGTTACCTGTACTACTCATTTGTACCTTCTCAGTACTTTTCTTCTCAGTGTCTAACTCGGGACACATTAACGTAACATGCTTACCATGACATACCATACACTTTCGTTTAGACTGACATGTCTTAGCAATGTGGCCTACTTTCAAGCAGACTAGGCATGCTCGTTTGTCCATTGCCTTACGTTTTTTCTCTGCATAGGCCATGGACTGTGCTGCAATGCATGTTTCACTCGTATGTGACTTATCGCAAAAGATACATGTGGACTTCTGTCCCGCCAACAAACCAGCAGCAGTGGGTGGGCCTTTGTGGGATCCACTATGTGTCCCTCTGTCCCTGCCGGGCTTTTCTTTGACAGTGTCACTGAAACCCTCACTGACATAAGAGAGTCGCTCAGCTCCCTTCACTTCCATTCTAAGGAATTTCATAAGTGACTTCAGTCGTTCATCGACTGACTTCTCATGCTGATCGTCGTCACGATCAGACAAAATACTTCGCTGCCACACTTTTACTACCTCAACTGGCAAGCTGGATTCAACTAGTGGATACAGAAAGGCTGCACTCTGCTCTCGAGTGACACCTAGTGTCTCAAGGGCACGCAAATGAGATTCTAACTCATCGTACATCGTGCTCAAGCTAACACACTTCTGCTTAGCATTCTGCATCACTAACTTCAGTAACTGACGCACATAGACTTCGGTCAACAGCACCTTGTCCCCAAATCTGTCCTTCAAAGCATCAATCACCAACGGGTAATTGGCTTCAGACTGCGGGTAACTGCTCACTAACAGGTGGGCTTTGCTGTCAGGTATCATACACTGAACTAGGTACTGAAACTTATCACTGTCATGCAGTGACTTATCTGTGTGGATTTTCTCAAACTGTGACCAAAACCCTAGCCAATCCTTCAGTTCTCCACTGAACTTCTTCAACTCAATCTTGGGGAGCTTGTATGTTTTCTTGTTGGCTACAGGTTCATTGTCTGCACTGACATAACTACCAGTAACAGAACTGTCAGCACTGGATGGCTGGGCATTGCTGTCTAGCAAGGATTCAGCTCTTACCTTGACTGTTCTGTACTTCTCTTCATATTCTGCCACAGACGCCAGCTCAGCATCTTGTTCGTCGTCCTCGCATTCTTGCGTGACAAGAGGCAGAATAGATTCGTCCAACGTTTCCACTTTCTCGTAGCACTTCTGTGTCATTTCCAGCTTCACTTGGATGACAGTGCGATCTGGGTGCTGTCTAGACAGCTCGTTGTCGAGTTCGCCGATCCTCTTGACCAGCTGCGCACGGAGTGGTCGTCTACTCCGTTTCATGGCGTCCAAGCTGCGTCCGTCAGCACTGGTGGCTGGGCGGGCTTCCATCACGATGCACAATGCTCGATCGTTCGTTCAGTGAACGCCAAACTCACGAACAATATTACTGCAGGACGATCACGTCGATCATCACGTCGGGGTCACCACTTATGTTGGAACTAAAAACACTGACTTTTACCAACATGTAATTAAACTACCAATACAAAATATAACAATACAAAATTAAGAAAAAACATCGTCCATTTTTTTAAACCATAGAGTTCAATAGAACCACTAACATTTTTTCCCGAAATTAGCGTAGAGTTCTAAAATCTAACACTTTTATTAAGTTAAATGCGCACCGTATGTAACGCGTGTACTGCAGGGCGTGCCAGGACTTGATGCTCCATGTCCAATGGGACCCGACGGACTTCCACTTCCAGGCTGCGGCTGGAAGATCGCTGCAAACGAGGTACAGTAAGCAGCATTTCATTACAGCTGACCACACAGTGCCGCTCGCTTATGTCCGCCTTCAAGTAATACACGCAAATTGATTTTGTTTTAACTTCTGCTTATCGCTGACATTTTAGTAGACTACCGTTGTGGCAAGTCGTGTTGCCCATTAGTCACCAGTTGTATGTAGCTAAAGTTAACGGTCAGTCACGATACGATAGTGTGTGTTTAACGTGCAGTAAAAAGCTGACGGGTAGCCAGCTTAGTCTACCACACGGAACAAACAAAAAATTAAAATGCAAAACTAAAAATAAAATGATGAGCGTGATAGGTCACTGTAATGACGACCAGTCGACAGTTTCTAATGTTGTTTGGAGAACATAGGCCTACAGAATCGACAGATTATTGTACCGCGCGACGGTCACGTGACAAGTTTTCGACCAATAGTGTTGGCGCATTTTACTGTGTGATATGCCAACAATTTTCTATGAAGTCGCAATTAAGAAACCGTGTTGACATGTGTTAATCAGATTCCGTGATGAAGGTCGTGATTGGTTGAAGTTTCTGACGTCATCAGCGTGGGCGTGGTTTCGCTTGAGGACCGAGCCAATTAGAATCATTATGAGTTGTTGTGAAAGTTGAGAAATGAAAGTTTGAGTCAGTAACCTGTTACTTACTTATCACTCGTTTGAGTCACGTGACCTATTACTTTGAGTCACGTTGGGAAGTCGAAGACGACGCTCATCAGTTAATGCGTTGCTCCGTTACGTTGTCGACTTGTTTGTTTTTACTGGAGAATATCTGTAAACACAAGAATGATGCTCACTGGATTTGTAACATTTAATGACGTTGTCCGCCACGCTTATGCGCTGTTTCACGACAAAGTCGTCTACGCCTATATATAGGCCTACTGCAAACTACACGAGCTCCTCGACTTCTCACTGACATTGTGTGCTACCAACTTATATATTACTATTATTTATTGTTCAAGTTGTCAAATGTTGCGATTGTTATACGGCATCATCAAAGCGTGCTGATCACGTGACTCCATCAACCTGTCATGACGTCATGCTGTGTGATGTCTGTACGCCCAATAGGCCTACTTTTATTTATTTTTGAAGTTTTTGCGTGTATGATTTTGGACGAAGGCGGAGTTATTAGAGGAGGTGCAGACCACGTGACCTGTTCCAGCGAATGATGAGTCGTTTGTGTGCTGGCAAGTGTGCTGTGTCGTCTGCTGCTTTGTGCTTAGCTTTAAGCTTGTGACGGTCGACGTGTAGAGCGCAAATTGTTTTTGTTTACAGTGGCGGGTCCAGAAGCGTTGATTGCGAGCGAAGGCATTGACAGTCCGCCTCCATCGCCTCTTCCGCTTGCTCAACCTCCTCCTCTAAAATTTAGCTACGGGGTCCGGGGGCGCTGTAAGCGCCGGCAATGAGTCCAGACTAAGTCTGGCCGCCAAATGAATTTTCTTTACATTTCAGTTGATTTCAACTCCAGTTGTTGCTGCTACGTTGTATGGTGAATAAAGATTCTCAATAGACTGGGAGCCCGGTCGCCCCTGGGTCCGCTATTGTAAGTTTCAAACTCTACTCATTTACACTATATTGCTATTTATTTGACGCTTTAATTTCGATGACGAATTCAGTGATTTTTTTCACGTAATTGGTCGTTAACCCTTTAACGGGCACAGGCAAATACTGCCACATCGAATAATATGACGTTGGTACACTGGCTGATGATGGGTGGGCTGTTAAATCTGGTACAGCGAGTAGGGGACTGGTCGGGGCCGCAGCCCGCCCAGGCCCCTGCTCGCTGTACCAAAATGTAACAGCCTACCCATCAACGTCCAGTGTACCAATTACCGTTGCTCTGCGGTTTTAATATCCCCATTGAAGGGTTAACACGGCTTACTGTGAGTAAGTGTGACTCCAACTAGTCAACAATCTGTAGCTCTCGTTTTAGCTTATTTGTACGATTATTACGACGAAATGTTTGCGTTTGCACTCCTTTGAGTGCTGAGTGTAAACGACAGTCGTGCTTCGCTACTGTCGGGGTCGTATAACGACGTGTACGTACATCGTCCAGTCACTCCAGTGCTCATGTCACTTGTCAGTGAACTGGAACGTTCAGCTGCACTTAGACATCGATGCCATTGTAACTACATCGGACACACAAAATACACAATAAAAACATAATAAACATTCGTATAACATTTTGCCGTCGTTGCTCGTTTTTATTCGCAACTTACAAAAAATGAACGACATTTATATGACTGAAGTAAGTTTCTTTATGCGACCCCCGCATTATGCGTTGTACCCGTCCGTCTGTCTGTGTGTATGTCCGTCCGTCTGTCCCATGTCAACGGTTAACTTGGAAACGGAACACCGTACAACTCTGAAAATTTCAGTACAAGTTACCCACATGTCAGCAGTAATTGGCAGAGCAATTTTGAGGTCAGTATTAGGTCAAGGTCGAGGTCAAGGAATTCCCCGAGGGAATGTGAAAATAAATCGGTTTTCGTGCATGCCTTCGTGAAAAATGGATCGATTCACATAAAACCAAGACCACAATGACCCGCACGTTTCGTCTATTACAATGTGGCAGCGAAAATGCGTAGTTTTCGAGATAATCGGACGACAATACTCCAACGGTAGCATAGCGATGTGGCGGTCTCGGTGGACGCCTTATGTGCACTCAACCATGACCGATCACCGAGCTGGCCGTACCAAGACGCTATTCTGCCGACAGCTGTGGACGCCTGTGTGGCAGACGATGTAGCAAGTCAAACAACCGGACGGCAACAGTACACTACAGCTAAGTTTTGCATTGCCGTCAACGGCCCGACCATATAGAACAATTTCAGCGGCTCTAGAGTATTAGACAGTTCACTGGCGCACCTGTTCACATGGTCTTCGTGCTACGGGATAAAACGCTTTATAGTACGTACTTTACGCAGGGGAACATATACTAGACAGGGTAAAGTAATACATGACACCGGCCATATGTATTATGTATCGACAATATTGGAAATTTCATTGTTAATATTTAATTGACGTGATTATTAATCTTTAAATTTTAATGACTGAAAATGATGATGTTGATTGATCTTCAGCTTGATCCTTGAACACAAAGCGATGACTATTGAATGTATAAGGACTATTTTGACCAATTTATCAAAAAACATATGAAACTTTGACGGTAATCTTGCAGTAGGAAGTATAGATAAAGAAGGTTCACAACCCCTGAGGGTAGAGGGGTACAGGTGAAGCGACAGGTGACAACAAATGAGGGCGTTAAACCCTCCCTACTCCTGTCTATTTTCACCGTCTATGCAACCAAACCATCATCAACTCCGCAATCTCGAGAGCATTAGCCAGAAATGTTACAAAATACTTGACGCCTGCGGGTTGCATAAGAAAAAGTGATGACTAAATATTTTTCATCTGATTTTGGGGTAACGTAAAACTGCAATTCGTTAGAATAATGACTATGATACCCTTCCTATTACGTCAGTAATACAGTGTGTATGATAACATGCAATGTATACAATGTCTGTCGAAATGTGGATATATTCCATGTTTGCGCGACCTTCGGCCTTTGAAAACACCATTCCGCATGCCTCGGAACGAAGCGCGCTTTCACGGAGAACGCTGAGTTTTTTTGTTTTACAAAGCACTAGGAGTCGCTTTTAGCGGCAAATACACTAAAGTTAGTATTTTACATGGCCGTTTTAGGCGAAAAACGCTGGCGCGCGACATTGATATAAGAATTCTGTCCGTCCGTCTGTCTGTCTGTCTGTCTGTCTGTCTGTCCGTCTGTCTGTCCGTCTGTCTGTCACGCTCCGATATTGTATCGTAACAGCTCAACATATCGTGCTCTCATCAGCATACGATGTCATGTCGTAGTCTTCCCAATACTAAATATTTTTTGCGAAATTCCGACCGGGTTACCCCCTAAGGGGCGTTGACTACAGATAAGGTATATGACCATATGTGGGAAACGATACAAGATAGCACCATAGGTACTATGGAACAGTAATACGCGGTCTATCGAACCGTGACATTTTCGATGACCTTGAGTGACCTTTAAGGTCACTCCGGTGACTTACTGTTGGTACTTTGTGTGTGCAGTTAACGCGCGATCTGTTAGCGGTAGCTAAGATTCTTTTGTCTTTTCATGCAATCAACTAGCAAACAGTGGAAGAAGTTGCGAAGCGCGGGAGTGAGACATGACGTCAGTGGAATAAATTAGAGAGTGGCAAGCGATGTCGCCGGACTCAGAGGAGCACGAGCTGGTCGAGCAGCTGCAGCAGCAGTGGCAGCAGCGTGGCAGTGTGGAAGGTCGTAGCGACGTACGTCACGAGTCCGTGTATTGATCGCTGCCTGCTCAGCCTCTGGACCTCGCCTCGCTGTGCCGCACGGACACCAGTCGAGTGACTGCGGCTGACGATGAATGGATGGCGACATCTCTGACTGGCCGCCACGTTCTACTGCGCCAGACGTCGAACTGGAGCTCATCGAACATGAGTAGATCTCCGTCAGCGTCAGGCCACTACCACGTCGTCGTCGGTCGTCGACGACCACACGTCAGCAGCGTCGCTCTTTGTCGGAAGTAGTACTGATCACGTGACAGATAGCACGTGATGAGGGAGTGTACAAAAAAGACGGTACTTAGCGCGACGACGACGCTGAGTGCGGTGACGTCGTTTGTGTGTCTGTGCATCGCCGTGTCGACCGATCACTGGCTGTACGCACTCGAACGACAAGTCAGCGACACGTCAGCCACTGTCAACATCACTTATACACGCACCGAGACGGGACTCTGGCGAAAATGTGTTCAAGAAGGTCAGTCAGCTCATGTATTCTATATTCAGTTCCAGCGTGCACACTCGCACGTACGACAAATTAGAACACTGCGTAACCCTTTAGACTTCAATAGGCAATTATAGTGCCACATCGAATAATACGAAGTTGATACACTGGCCGTTGATGGGTGGGTTGTTACATTTGTTAAAGCGAAGAGGGGACTGGGCGGGCTGCGGCCCCGCCCAGTCCCCTCCTCGCTGTACCAAATGTAACAGCCCACCCATCAACGGCCAGTGTACCAATCACTGTATGATTG
>Ga0209339_1000823_pt1 | contig 12077 bp, 6 predicted proteins | sample OlaalgELextract3_FD_187376 | JGI IMG/M metagenome (GOLD analysis project Ga0209339, IMG submission 187376) | Olavius algarvensis symbiont microbial communities from Tuscany, Italy - Type A ELBA extract 3 (SPAdes) (version 2) | ecosystem: Host-associated > Annelida > Digestive system >... | reverse complement strand
CGACGCTGTGTGCCCTCTTACTGCTTTCACCTCTTGTGAGGCAAACCGAGTATTCGTTTAAGTTACGTCACGTTAGGTTACGTCACGTGTCAACATTGTTCAGTTCGTTAGGCCCATTGCAATGGTAAAGTCGTTATTAATTTGATGTGCATACTGTATACTGCATGCGTGTTGCAAATAAATATATATTACAGACTTCTTACTTTCTTTCATCATCGCTATTTTAGTTTCCTCACTTGCGAACGTTCAGTAGCATCGATTTTCTTTTGCCCCTCCAAGCCCTCGCTTTTGCTCCTACACCGCCCCCTCCCTCCTGGTGCCTCGTGGTTGCGTCCTCGGCAAATCAATGAGAGATGGCGACATCGTGAGAGATTCAAGAGTAATCTTTGGCCACTGAATTAAAGATCAACTTTATGTTCAAACTGCTATTATTAACGACATTCTTATTTGATCAATAAATGACCACAAATATTACTAGTAGGCATATTTTGCAACTCACTTCCAGTCGATGACTCCCATTTCACACATTCAAAAGGTGGTACAGAAAATTCGAGCAAGGCATAGTAAAGGACTGCGTGTTGCGACAGTATGAAAAGTTACATACGTTGGATCCTGTCAAATAGGCCTTCAACAGCTGCGTGGACACGAAAGCTTCAACTCAACAGAAACGGATAATAGAAACATGCGAAATGAAAGTGTTGGTAAGATATGCGCTTCATCTTCAACATGCTGTTTGACTGTTTACTTAAGAATCGGGGATATATATAAGCTTTTTAGCTTCTTTCCTCTTGTTAATCCACTCTTCTTTTGGGGAGGTTAGTTGAGTTTAGTTGAGTTGAGTTGAGTTGTATGCGTGAAAACTCGTAGGCTGTGCGACTGGGTGCACGAAATACTGCCCCCAGGGACATTACCTCCCGTGTCGGATAGGGTCAGAAGTAATGTCAGTTTTCCAACTTCCTCTAGGGGGATAATCTCCGGGGGGGGGCGATATCTCTGGGGATTAGGCCTATCTCATAAAATCATGCGATCGGTGCAAAATTGTTCGGCGTCCTCTTCCAAGGCTGCAGCCTTTTCATCAATAGTTGAGGCGGCGTCTCAGTAATAATAATAGAGTATAGAGTATAGAGTCTCAAAAAACCAGACCCATACGATTTTTTGAGGCACAGTGTACACGTATAAAAATTATTTTGACGCCCGTAAATTTCGGAGCCCCTCTATTTCCCGCCTTGCTCGCCAGTCGCCACTACCTTTAATTATTGTTAGAACCGATACGTAACATTCGTTGGCCGCGACTAACAGCAAGCAACCTGGGAGATTGAGGCCTACTGTATACGGCGTCTAATAACAGCACCTGGCTTGGCACGTGGCACTTACGGCCATAATCACCGTGATATAACGACAGCGCCCATCACACCTGGCCAGATGCGGCTTGCGGCGCGGAAAACTGGGCCAGTTCTGACGGACGGTAGGAGGTGAACCCTTCCCCGGCCAAAATCCACCTAGATCGTAAGCCCCCCTTTTGCTGCCGTAACACAGAATTCGGCGATTTTTTTTTGATAACTGGCACTAACCCATACTCCTGACCCTGTCCGACCCACGAGGCGGGGTACTGACCCTAACCGACCCATCAGCAAAGAAAGGGGGTTATGATTGAGGGGGTTTTGTCTGAGGAGGGTTTGGTCGGTTACCATAGTCACCCTGATGGACAGCGATGAGAAGGCGGTGGCGACAACCACGACAAACAGCGTCGACTTCCGATTTACACTCATCCGATAACATCGCTACTAACAATATAGGCTACGGACGAGACAAGCTGTCATACAGGCCTTCAACAGCTGCAGTGCGTGGCTACTATACATACAATGTATGGCAGCACTGGAAATAACTCGATGAACAAATGGCTTTCACTGAATTGAAGAAGACAGCACTTCAAATAATGCTATATTTAGTTAATGTTAATGATGTTAATGTCACAGCATTTATGTATCACGCAGGCCTTATAACACAGTTATGAACGGCTGCGCTCATGCGTAATAGCTACGAATGAATAGAACTTAATAGTTCATTGCAAGGTGCGACATAACGTAGCTGCCACAGACATTACCATAGCTGTCTGGGCCTAATTTGCGATTTGTCGGGAATCACTGTTTTTCACAAGTGTAAATCATCATATCATATCATAAATATATTTGTAAAGCGCCATAGGCAGAGCTACAGACTACAGAGGCAGTTATAGCCCATATATTCAGAAATTTCGTATATCTACGTTTCTTTTTGTTTGCAAATTATGTCGCTTTGCATTCGTCTGTCTAGCGTACAAAACAAACAAGTATCACTACCAATAACCAACCTTGTTGCTTAATCCAGACAAAATTTATTTTACTGTATACAGTGTACGTTCATTCAAGTAGTGAACAGTAGGCCCTACGTTCTTTAAGAATCGTAATGCAACAAAATTACACCGTTTAATTGTCAAGAAACAAATTGGACTTAATGAGAAAACCGTGCTTCATTTGAAGCAATAAACTTCGTTAATGGAACGCTGGGTCAGGCTTTCTACTTTGAACTTAAACCCCATAGTGGCGTCGATATCGTCGAATTCGTGAATAAACAACTGCGTGACGCACGGTTAGGCGAAATTTGACGCGATCTTAGGCGGCCTCGAGCGAGCACTGTCGTTGCGGTTTACTGTTTACGAACAGCGGTCGGCGAGATCTGAAGAAACTGTCGAAGTCGAGCAACACGAGTACGTACATGACAACACTGTCATCGTAAAAATACATCACGGTCTCACGGTCCGCAGCTATAGGGGCGTTGAACGGTTGGTGGCCGTGAATGTAAAATTTATTGAAGTTACTTTCAATGCGGTAGGGCGCGCATGAATCCATGTATTTCTAGCAACTCTAATACAGAGAGTTCATGACGTTGCTGACATGCGATTCACTGAGACAACAGCGGACAACTAGAATGCTGGCAATTAATGATAGCAATTAGCAATTGCAGCAACGCGCGCACGCCGGGAAGTGCGAACGTCGCTTTGGCTAAACTTTCTGCTATCGGATGTCGCGATGAACTACTGAATGTGTCACTGTCATCCGCAGAGTGTAGGCCTACTGAGCAATCTGGCGACATCATTACTATAAAACATAAATATGTTGATTAACACCTATACAGGATGGCCAAAAAGTGAAGTCACTTTGTTTGATTGCTCGCATCTATACACTGTGTCCCAAAAAAGTAGTACACCAAACTCATGGCGATAACGTTGTCAATTATTAACGGATTTTCAATTTTTTTACTGCTGGAAAAGGAAGTAAATTTCCAACGAAACCCATATAATACTTCCCACCATACCTTCAGTATGTTGCCACACTACCTTTGGAAAGTTTTAGTAGTTCGAATTTGTGGTAATTTCCAAAAAAAAGCAATCTAAAAATCGTGTCACATTTGACAAAAACCGAAACGTCTCTTGTCATGTGACTGAATATCGTCACAATAGTTGCTTGAAGTGTCCGCCTTTTGCCCCCATGCGCAAAGACGTTCACACCACTTGTCAATTGCATTGTCTATGATGGTCTGGTCAGTGCCATGCCAAACATGCAGAAAACGCTGCTTCAGTTCACAACACTTGTTTAAATAAAATCGTCTGCTATTTACAGAGAATATTTAACAGGAACCGGAAACTGAAACAACAAGTAAGTAAGTAAGTTAAGTGCATTAAAATTGGGTATGTGTGTTCAGGTATGTTACGTTTTCGTCTGCATTTTCTTCCAGATGTTGCCAAAACTCTAAACTTCTAACTTTTGCAAGGTAGTGCGGCAACATACTGAAGGTATGATTGGAAGTATTATATAGGTGTTGTTGGAAATTTACCTGGCTTTCCAGCAGTGAAAGAATTTTGAAAATCCGTTAAGAATGGACAAAGTTATAACCATGAGTTGGGTGTACTACTTTTTTGGGACACAGTGTATAACAAGAAACTCGGCTGTCGCAGAGAGGATTTCTAGTATGATATGGAATGACAAAGACACGCGTTTTCTCTGCAACAATGGAGCTTGTTGTCATTCATCGGTAATGTTGAAGTTAGCGCTGGGCATACTGTAGAATAGTTTAAGTATGGTTTTGCCTGTTAGGCCTACATGTAGCTGAAACATACAATACGTCGAGCGCATCTATATAGTAACTCCGTCACCTTGAAATCTGCCTTAGAGGTCACTCAAGGTCATTGAAATTCGTATCATTCGAAAGCTTGGGTGCGGTTTCGTATTCGCCTTCTATAATAACGAACTCGCTATCTTGTATCGTTTGCGAGATATAGCGACCTATTGGTCAAAAATCACGAAATTTTGTATTTAGCGCCCCAGAAGGGGGTGACCCCGTCATAATTTCGCGAAGATGTTTGATACTCGTAAAACAAGAATGATTGGGCTACCGCGTGGTGAAGAAAGAAACTAAGACAATATAAACACCCGTTCCCATAGAATAGGCCCTATACTGGTACGAATGTAACGGAGACAGGACAGAATTACTATATCATCGGCTTCCATAGACCAGTCTCAGCCGAATACTCTTTTCAATTTCGGCTGGCTTAGTAAAAAAATAATTTGGCTCAAATGTAGGCTAGCGTGCTGATACGAGCGATAACAAGTGATAGACATCTGTTCACTGTTCACTGAGATGTTTGTGTATACTACAGCGGCAGTTTGTGTAGAGTGTGGACTGATTTCAGACTGTTGTTACGTATATACGCTGCTGCTCTTTAGTCTGTTACGTCATTAGACTTTTTACCGGCAGGCAGCGCAGCCATGCCGGTATTGCGTTCAACTCAGCGGTCCAAAAATGGGGTTTTCGCCACACAGGGCGACACATTGCCCCGATAAACGTGTCAAGATTTGGAATTTTGGCCATAAATTTGCTCCTCAGGGGCGACTCATTTGCACAATTTTTACGAAATTCTCAGCGTTTGCACGTGTCTAGCTTTTAGGTTTTTAATGTGGTCGCTTTCGGGAAACAAATTATAACCAAGTTATAAGCACTTTCACGCGGTGGGGTACCATATTTTCCCACAGATTATCAATAGCCCTAGCGGCGAAACTACTGACCGGATCAAAAAAAGTTAGAGGGTGCAAAAATGGCACGCAGCACCTCTCACCGTGCCACAAGTATGGTGGGGATCGTGGGTCGCGCGCCGGCTGTAGACGAAAAAGTGTGATGTTTTTTTTTTTAAATTTCTCACGCTTATGGAATTACAGAATTTGTGATAACGGAAACGCTATTAAGCAGTGTAATTTTCAAAACAGTTATGGTGTCATTGCATAGAAGAAAGTTTGTAGCTGTGCATTTACATTCATATTTTTCTGTGGACCCCAGAATTTTCCCTTTGGGGCAAATTTATATCAAAATTACCATTTTTGGCGATTTTGGGGCTGTAAGCCCACATTTTTGAAGCCACAACGATGAAATTCGGCATCAGCGTGCGGACCTGGGACTCCATCCCCCAAGCCAATTTGTGTAAAAATCACTGGGGCAAATTTATACTCGGCCTATAACCACTGTTTTTCTAGCGACTATTACCTACTGCGTGATGGACGGCCATAGCTCATGCGCACCTCGCACCGTGGACCCCAGGGTCCAATTTAGCGTTGCGTGTGAACAGAGCCATTGATGAACGGCCAGGCATACAGCAGGAGGCCATCTGTTATCAGTGGTTCAAGCAGCGACTAATACTGAGCGTCTCTGAACCCAGTATTAGCCAACGATCAGAGATTAAAGAGGACACCGTCGAACTCTCTGTGTTTGCCCGAGAATTTAATCTCGAAGCATACGCCGCTATAACCTGACACTATGATCGGGCCAGCCTGGGCCTCGAACCCAGACTCGCCGATCACCGTACTAAGCCAGGCAGCGCGTACCGCGACGCTATCGACAGCGCCACCGAGGCAGGCAATTTATATATTTACTTTTTGAAACGAAGATAATATAAGACATTTATGTTTATTTTGTTAGTGTAAGCCAAAAACACTTTTTAGAAGTTGAAAATATCCTTATACATATGTGGACCTGGTTGTAATCCATTAGGCCACCCATCTCGGTAGGCCTACTACCTGAAATACTGAATTAGTCACATCACCACTTTGGCGGACTGCCTGCCAATCAAACGTCTTAACATTTCTTTCAACACAGTGCGGCGCATGGACGCTATACGAGTAAGCTCCCGCCGCTACCACAAATTGCAATGATGAGAGCTTTTGACAGGGAAAGAAACATAGGAGACACCCGCTGCCCGGGTGGCCTGCATGTGCGACGTCGCAGCTAGCAGCTGCAGCACGCGCGCGCCGGTCAGCCAATGGCCGACAATTACGCGTTGGCAACAGACAAACAAACGAACAGACAGACAGACAATGAGACAAACATATGGATGTTGCCACTCCGTAAAGAGGCTTCTATTGCCGCTAAGAACCTTTCGTGTCACGAGGCTAATTTTCCCTTAAAAGTTGTTCTTAAAACGCAACTCCGTAAATCCAAGCTGTATACCAAATTTAAAGTCGCCATTGCCTCAAAGCTATAACAGATCGCACTCAGCATCATGTAAGAGACAGAAATAACATAGTAATTTTGCTCTTATTTCCGTTTCCGATATAATTGCATTGCATATCTTTATCGCTAACTTAATTGACACACCCTACTGTCATTTAACCGGCGATGACTTGTGCCCGCGATGACTTGTGCGAAGTTATGCACTATCTTTAATCTCTGAAATCTGCGCGTATGTGTCTATCTTTACTCACCTTTAAACAGCAGGCTCCAGAAGACGCGAGAGTGAAAAATAGTGAGCTAAAGGCACGTTACGGTCGTTCAAGGTCATTCAAGGTCATCGAGATTGGTATCCAATAAAATTAGAGCCCATGGGCTACCATAATGATGATGACGCAGTACCGGCGTGTGACGGACGGACAGACGGACATACACTACAGGCAGCCTGTAGCCAAGTCGCGCTAAGGCATAACTAAGCGCGACAAAAATCGAAGATCTTCAGGAGTGTCGTTGCAGTATGTGGTGTTGTAGGCCTTCTGTTCTGGGTGAATGGCGCGTTAAAAACCTTTTGAAGTTACGGACGCCACGTACATCATGAAGATACTACACCCACATCCCTGCTGCTAATGAGATGAGATCGTTCATAAAACCTTGAACAGCAGCATCGACGTGATGTCGTCAACTGCTTGCTGCTTACTTCTGAAGTTCGGTAACTGATAAGTTGATAACCGATATAACGCGATAAAGATTCGATAACGATAACGAGCTGCGTAAGACTGAGTTAATGAAAACCAGGCCACTATATACCCGCGAGGCTTCATCGGCTGACATGACATGCATCAGACAACTATGTAGAAATATTAATAACCAGTACTACAACCATGTCGCAAAATCTAATCAAAAATAATAATAATCGATGATCAGTCGATTACGATGTTTGACATATAGTGCGTGACAAGTTGCTGTATACTTTCTGCATGTCATGTGTACTCGAAGTTTCTATAAATATTTTGCGGCAAGCTGATAACATTTTTGTATAATAATAATAATAATAGTAATAACAGTCTGCTTTACATGTTGCTTATTTCTAACATTTTCATCTTAAACTTCTTTCTCCGGCATTGATACTATAAAAAAGACATTTGCCTGTATTGTATTTAAAATAAAATACGTAGTAGGCCTAGATAGTGTTCTATACATTAGGCCCATATATCCTGACGACACATCCTACAAAGGATCACATTACGTGTCAAACTGTCTCCCCGACCGTGCACATGAGCAGGAATTACAAGAAGCTCAGCTATCGCAGAGAGGCCGCGTGTGGGCCTACTTGTGTCGTTGAATATGTCTCTTAGTCGCTCAAGGTCACTCAAGGTCACTCACTGGAAATAGAACCATTCGATAGATCGCATACGAATTCCTATTGGCGTTCCATAGTAACTATGGTTCTTGCTTGTATCATTAATGCGATATATTGGTCAAAAATCGCGATTTTTTTTCATACTCGTGCGTTCGACATCCCGTCAGGGAGGTTCCTGTCGGAATATTGCAATAACGATTGATACGGAAAACTCGAAGGGTGTGGCTACCCGATGGTGAAAGTTTTATGATTCGTTTAACCGTTTCAACAGAATAACGGCATGTGACAGACGGACGGACGGACAAACAGACGGACAGACATCCTGCGATAGCATAATTATTCGTGGATTGTTTAGAGTCAGGACCCGGTTTCGTGGGTAGGATAGGGTCAGAAGTACGGGTTAGTGCCGTTTTTTTTCTAATTTTAAAGGGGCTCAGTCGCCGAAAGTTTCCCGAAAGTCTGCATGAGCCGAGTTCGCCGACATTTTACTCCTTATGATATGCGAGATCATATTAGTCATTAAACGTATGCAGGAGCACGACTGTATCGCAGTGCAGCATTATCGCACGGTCGAGAATATTACGTTTACAACAGAACATTGTTCTTCCAGTTAACGCAAACAAACACGAAAGTAAATTTTAAAGAACGAATATGTCAGAATGTGGAAACAGAACTACCGTGTAAGTGAAGTTACTAACTGCAATGCCATGTTGCTATTACATATAGAAATCCCATTAGGTCGAAATCGGCTTTTGTTCTAGTGTAATTTCGTTCTAATGGTACCACATGTTCCCTTTTAGTATATTGCTTCTCGTGTAACCGTTGTAACGCCGGTTTTGTGACTGACTTCGGTACTACTGAATAACAGTCCTGGGCGCCAAAAGTAAGCCCCCGCCGCTGGCATAACTTTCAAGAGGGGGTGAAGTTTTTGATGATGCTTCGCTGTGAGGCACGGTACGAGGTTTACTGTCGCTCAAGGTCATCCTAGAGTCCATGAATTCGATCTCTGAAAAGCCCATTGGTCGTCTTAGACCATAGCTCTTTGATTATACGCGTTTCAGGCGACAGACGTACAAACAAATAGATGGACAGCATCATCGCGTAAATCTCCCGCTTTTGCAAGCGATGCTTTACAGTCGGATTAACTCTTTAATCGCCACATTAAAACCGCAGAGCAACGGACCATCATACAGCAATAAAGTGATTGGTACACTGGCCGTTGATGGGTGGGCTGTTACATTTGGTACAGCGATGAGGGGACTGAGCGGGGTTGCAGCCCGCCAAGGCCCCTCCTCGATGTACCAAATGTAGCAGCCCACCCATCAGCGGCCAGTGTACCAACTTCGTATTATTCGACGTGACACTATAATTGCCGTTGGAGTCTTAAGGGTTAATAAAACGAAACTAAAACTAAAATGTAACGCACAAACTGTGTAGAAAAACACTGAACAGAAGACGACAAGGTTGCTGAGTCAGGACTAGACTGGTTGACTTGGCACGTGATTGTGCATGCAGCTCATCGAAGTACAGTTGAACGTATGCCAATCCGTCACGGCTTTAGTATAATAGGCGTTTGTGTGTATCAGATTCCGTCAAATCTCATCGTTTCTACGAATTTCAGACGCAAATTCACAACGTCGCGGGCGGCCCGCATCGCGACGTACTTCAAAGCCGTAAATAATGGCAGGTTTCGAGTTTCTATCGTCCGTGGGCGGAGGGAGGACTGTCGAATCAGGCGATGCCAATCTGCAATCGGTTAAGTATACTGGAAAGCGGGGATATCAGCGGGGATGTCGCCGAGGGTGGCGGAAGCAACAGCTAAGCCATGACGTCACATGGTCTTCCGGCAACCCGATCGGAAGTAGCAATCCGACGCCACGATACACCGTGACGTCATACGCTATAGGTGTCGCCTCGAGCAAACGATATTAACAGCGTTGCTATTATTGAACTTCGAGACAGATGTTGAGAAAGTGTAGTTGCTCGGCTTCGCGGGCATCGCGGCCCACCGTCATGGGCCGGATGTTATCAACGTACGTGGGCGTATCACTTCTATCTCTGTCCGAGTTTTAGATCTCGCCGATTGCTTTAAATAAGAAAAAAATAGCCGCGTGTTAGGTACAGCAAACCTCGCTCTGCGCCCCACTGCAGGGTGCTGCCATGTGGCGAGTTTAACGGCATAGTCGCAGAGCCCGTTTCCTCACGCTGAAACCGTTTTTCCTGTAACCTTTCAAACAAACAATGTAGGCCTACTTATAAACAAAAAAACGCAGGCGACCAAATACAATATCTAGCCTGCTATGATCTTGGATAGGCAATAATGTAATATGCCCCGCCCGTAGGAAGGAGGCAGTAAGGTTTGCTTTTGTCCGTCCGTCCGTTCGTCTGTCCGTCAGTCGCGTACATAGCGAATAACTCGAGAACCCAAAGACCTAGCGTGCCCAAATTCGGAATGAAGGTTCCCCACCTTTGATGCGACTCGCTTACCAGTTTCAAGGTTAAAAGGTCAAAGGTCTAGGTCACCAGGCCCATTAACGGCATTTTTTTTATCACGTTTAACATTCTCTTTTAATTTTACCACTATTATTACTTACTACTAACTATTGTGACATTTACAAATCTATTACTGCATGCACGTTTGTTGCTGCTATTCAATAAATTGTATTGTATTGTATCATTCATTCACTGTTTCTTAAAGTTTCAGAATGGCAGTGTTTCGGCATCTTTTACTGCCACTTCTTCCTCTGTGTCTTCGTCTTCTAACACATACGCTACTGACGCTGCTTGCTCAACACTGACATCTTAAATTTGTTCTGCACTGTGTTGTTTTGTGACTTGTTTGTAGTTAATGACGCATTGTCATTGTCACGGTAGAAATATCGTTTCAACATATTTATGTGATATGTTTTCACATTGTAAACCGGTGTCGGAAGGAAAGTATTTTTTTTATATCTGTGGACAGTGGAACACGTCCTCGTATTACTGCAAGAGGGGCACGTACTGTAATATGTGCAACGTCCAATTGTACAAGTAGCTCTGCTGTCGCAAAGAGGCCGCGCGATGCTTCGTGTCCGTCAGTAGTTAGCTTCAACAGTACAAAACGTTGAGTAGTCTTTTATTGTTAAGTTACGTACGCTACAGTTATGTCACTGCGTGCAGTTAAATGCGCTGTTCTGTTGTCTTTGGCGTAACGTTGAGGCTTCGTGTCATAAACATTTCGTCGTTTTCTGCGGCAACCAACACCGCCGCTTATTTATTTATTTATTTAATATGAAAATCGTACAGAAGTACAAACGATAAAAGAAAAGAAATAAAAATTAGAAAAAATAAAAATTGCAACACACATGCCTTTGACACACAGATAATCAATCATGCAATCAACATCTGAAACACTCAAAACAGATATTTCAGCTCGCTTACTCTTTACCAGCAGAAGATCATAGATAACTCTAGCTGTAACACTGTACACGTTTTCTTCTAGAGTAATGTATCGCCACACACACTTGGTATATTAATACTGCAATGACGAAGTAACGGCATATCGAACTGGGCACTGCACAGTTGAGCATTCAAACCAAAAGGAGAACCTAGCTGCTCTACCAAAATATACACCATGGCGAGAAACAAACTGCACAACAGCGTTTTCACAGTTCAAACAGCTGGTTATAAATCGCGCAGTCCTGCAGAGTAATTCATCTCTAAAGGGGTGTTTATAGCGACACAACTCAACTCCACTCGACGTCGAGTTGAGTTGCGTCGCTATAGACACTATATAGACGCTATAGACGCTATCTCCGCTCTGCTGACACCACGACACTACAAGTGCCGTCGGCTGCAGCGCGTGCATGGAACAGTCTGCCACTAGAGACTCGGGCCTGCTCCTCACTTTTGACATTCCGGAGGGAGACCAAGTGTCACCTTTTTCGTCAGTCATACGGCTGACGTGGCGCCGTCTACTCCGATAGTCAGCAGACATCTGCATTGAGCTGTGCAACAGTTTTAAATCTAGATTTTTGTAAAGTGCCCCCGCAACTATATGACTGGCAGCACTCTAATCAGAGCCTCGTCTAACGTGTTAACTACGTGACAAAATGTCACGTAGTGGCAAAAATATGTCACGTAGTCATGCCGTTCTGAGATGTACTACGTGACAATGATTTTGACATTACGACACTAACACGAG
>Ga0209339_1000822_pt1 | contig 12077 bp, 5 predicted proteins | sample OlaalgELextract3_FD_187376 | JGI IMG/M metagenome (GOLD analysis project Ga0209339, IMG submission 187376) | Olavius algarvensis symbiont microbial communities from Tuscany, Italy - Type A ELBA extract 3 (SPAdes) (version 2) | ecosystem: Host-associated > Annelida > Digestive system >... | reverse complement strand
CTTATGTAGATGACGCTGCTGTGGTGCGACTGTCTGAGAAGATTCACTGTGATCTATCACAGGATCTTCCTTCATAGCACATGCAGCCTGCTTTTGCAAATCATCACTATCATGCATCTGTGAGTGAAGGTCTGGCAAAGAACTGGAAATTTCATTCATTTCTGGGCTGCTGTAATCAACACCTGCTGCAGAAACTTGCTGTAGTGTTTCGTTGAACTGTTGTGCAACTTGCAAGCCAATACTGTAGTCAGAAGCAGTGACAGAACACTTCTGTCGATGCTGCTGCTGTGGAGTGACTGTCTGAGAAGATTCACTGTGATCTGTTATATGATGTTTCCTGCGGCTGAATGCAGCTTGATTCTGCAATTCACAACTGGGCTGTATCTGTGAATTAATGTTTGACAAAGAACTGGGAATTTCATTCATTTCTGGGCTGGTGTAGCCAATGGCTTCTGGCATTTTTTGCACAATGTGTCGCTGCGTTTGTTGCACATTTGTCGCATTCTGAGAAGATGCACTCGGTGGAAAACAGCCAGTGTACTTAGAAACAACAACAGAAGATTTCTTTAGACGAGGCTGCTGCGATGCAACTGACTGAGAAGACTCATTGTGGTCTGCCATAGGATCTTCCCCTTCATAAGTACGTTCATTTAATGTTGACATTATGCCACTTACGCCCTGGACTCTTGCACTTCCAGCAGATACTTTGTTCAATATATGTGCATTAGAATGCATATGACTGTGTTGTGAATTGTCTAACAGTGGCCGACAAATATGGCTAAATCCCTGAGAAGCGATAACCGAGGAGTTCTGATTGGCAATTTCGTGATGATCGATATTTTCGTGCATACATAAATCGGCACCAGGATATTTGTGAAGACTGCTAGAATCTTCATGACTTTTGATATACACACCAACAGATACCTTAACTCTATCTACTCTCTGCTTAGCTTGTACAGTACGAGTATCGGAAATGGCTGGCTCTGTCATCACGGTATTGCTACAAGAAAATCCCACATTACTTGCATGCAAGATTTCAGTGTGACCATTAGTCATGACTCCAGATGAGAGACCAAAACTTGTAGAATCAGTATCAACATTGCAAGATCTGGTTCCAGTCGAATGGTTCTTCTGTGGCAACCGGAAAGCAGTAGTTTTGTCAGTTTCCTCTTGACAAATGCTCTCAGATTTTCCATCCTCTCTGTTATCAAACAACTGATTGCTAATGTCTGTAGTCTGTGAGCTGGCTCTGTTGTCAATAGTCGCTGGTTCACAAGTTTTGTCTGCCTGGCAAAACAATGGATTGTTACCTAACTCATCTTGCTCTGGACTACTGGTATATGGCTTTATTCTAAGCTGTGTATCAACCGACTTTTCTGTTGGCTTTTTCAGTTGTCTACGTGCTCTTAAACTTCTTTGTGTAGATTTTGGCTTTAATTGCTTGTCTTCATCTTGAGGTACCTCAAAGGCTGATAGCTGAGCCTCAACTGCTTGCTGAAATGAGGACAAATTAAGATTTGTGTCTGGCTTTGGAATAAATGCATTCGCTTTCTGACTCACAGATTTTTCTGTCTGCTTCTTCTGCCTTAGTTTTCTTTGTTTTAGTTTTGGTTCCATCAGCTTTTCGCCAATAGGAGATTTTTCAGTGGCTGACGTGTGGGTTCGATCTTCATCAGCAGACTTTTCTGCCTGTGTTATTAGCATCTTTTGCAGTCTACGAGTTCTTCGACTTCTCTGTCCTGGTTTTGATGCCAATTCCTTGTCAACACTATGCGAAGTCTCAGTATCAGCCTGCATTAACTGTGACTCATCGTTGTTTTCCACTTCCGAAACAGAAGCTGCAGTGTTTACTTCCACCTGTTTTCGATGACTCAGTCTTGAACTACTTCTAGTTGCGTACTGATGCCGTTCTCTATCATCCACTGCTACCGCTACAAGTGGTTGTAAAATATGCTCATGTTTTACAACCGTCATGGTCTGCATTAACAGTGACTCAGCATTAGTTTCCACTTCCAACACAGAAGCTGCAGTGCTCGCTTCCACCTGTTTTCGACGACTCAGTCTTGAACTCCTTCTAGTTGCGTACTGATCCCGATCTCTATCATCCACTGTTACCGCAACAAGTGGTTGTAAACTCTGATCATGCTCTACAATTGTTGTAGCCTCACTGGCCTTCGTTTTACTTTGCATACTGCAGACAGCAAACTTCTGGTACACCAGATCATTACTAATACTAGCAGTCTGATTAACACTGCCATGCTGAGCTTCTGGTTCATCACACAGTGGAGACAAATCAGCCCTAAAAATCAATATCAAGACCACATGTAAAATACAAACATAACAACAACAAACATTTTTACAGCCATTATAAAATATGACAATGGCCGATTTAAGGCGGGGTAAACTGGCATCAGCCCCACTATGGGCTAAATGCAGAGTACTGCATCTCAAAGGTGAACCCAGGGGCCATTCTATAATTACTACATGTAATTTTTAACCTACCACTCTACCACTCCCACTATCACAAACCGTTCCAGGTGGCTAACTACCAATAATCAGTTCACACTGCCAAAACCCTCTCCCTATTGCACGCAGGATGACTCTCAGTAGAGTCTGTCAGCAGCTTTCATGCTATAAATTTGCAAAATTTTAGCAGCTGTAAACAAAAACAAGTAGCTCTGCTGTCGCAAAGAGGCCGCACGATGCTTCATGTCTGTCAGTAGTTAGCTTCAACAGTAAAAAACGTCGAGTAGAGTCCTTTATTGTTAGTCACGTAGGCTCCAGATTTATCACTGTGTGCAGTTAAATGTGCTGTTCTGTTGCCTTTGGCACAACATTGATGCTTCTTGTCATAAACATTTCGTCGTCTTCTCCCGCAATCAACACCGCCGCTTACTACCAGTGATGTGTCATAACTTGCGAGACAATGGCCGTCGTTCACCGGCGACCCTGTTAACAACACCTGGTCTGTTCCAGCGCTAACAGCAGGCACTAAAGCCAGATATAGGCTGAGAATCATGATTTCTGCCTACCCCACCAGCATTCGATGCCCCAATTAGGGGGCAGCGGTTCCCGTCGGAGTATTGCTATGCTGTTTGGCACGGAAAAACTAGAATGATGGGTCTACCCGACGGTGAAAAATTTTTGATGACATGTTTAGTAGTTTTGACACACAGACATACACAGAGACACACAGACACCGCATGTTGGCATGGGGCGCGCTTATGCATAACATCGCACGGCAAAAACTGTCACTAAAATAATGAAAGCAAAATTCGTTATAGCCATGTTAAAAAGCAAAAAAATACGTCCTCAGTTTTACAAATGCCAAACGTGACATAGCACTATCGCAAAAACCCATTTTTGCATTACAAACCGTCATGCCCAGCTGAATTCCTCATCCTCACTCAATTGTGACAGCCCCCAGGATTTCACGTACCACCCCATCATAGTGCAATTTTCAATCCCCGAAAATTATGTATTACACTCCCCTGAACGTTCAGTCAAAAGTGTCTCCCAACTCCCAAGGAACTGCAGATGGTGAAAAAGTGAAAGCACACTTCAAATGCATACCTCCACTCAACACATCATTCTAACCTTGTAATGCAGTGGGGCACAGTTTACTATACAGCTACAGCATGGCTGTTTGATTTTGTGTTACCAGAAATTTAACAAAATCGCAATCAAACGTTTAAAATATCTCCCAGCCACATCCAATGCATGATGTGTGTCTCCTTAAGATATGTATCATCACTTGAATGCAGACGTGATGTGTGGCAAAAATCAACTTACTATGCAATTCGGTTTTTTTGTGTATTTAGGAATTACAGTTTTTCAGGCTGACAGTGCACATAATGCATTTGGTTGCTGAGATCCACCCAGGCCCGCTGGGGGATGGGCTCCACTCACATCTGCTTAGGGACTTACAAGGCTCCCCTAAATCCCTAGCTGTGTACAGGGGAAAGGGATGTGGGAAAAAGGAGGGGAGGGGAAGTGAGCAGGCTATGGAAAGTGGAGAGGATGTACTTCTGGCTCCCTTTAACAAAATTCTAGACCCGACCCTGCTACAGTACAGCCAAAGTTAAACAAACACTTTTAACAAATCATATTAAATGAAATGAAAAAGAATCTAATGCTTTCGACTCCTGGCACAAATATGTATGCTGATACAGTTGAGATAAGCACATCTGGTTTGCCAGATATGCCCCAACATCAAGTTCACTCTTTTACTTTTGCTTCTTTTACCTAGCCTTTTACTTACCGGTACTTTACTCAAAGATGCTTTTATAATGGTACTTGTATGGTGAAAAATGTAAATTAAACATACACAACCATTCTAATGACCGTTTTCCAGATTTAACTTTGTTAACAAAGGTCTTCTAGGAATTCTTCTGAGATTTTTTTGCACTTTATTATCATTTTTATTTGCCTTGTGCGAATAAATGTGTTAATTAAACATAAAAATATAAGAAAACAACATTAATTATGCATAAGTCGCATAACTTATATGATGGCAGTTAATGTTAATTTTTTATTTTCAAGCCGCCGCTCGCAACAGCAAGAGTGGCTTAGTGTATCGGTGCTGTCCATCTGTTCGTCTGTCTGTCTGTCTTGTCAAAATGCAAAAAACACGATTTTATCAAAAACTAAGCAATTTAGAGCTACAGTGTGTATTGATGACCTATAGGAAGTCGCACACGGGCTATTCAAAGAACCCATTACGGGACCCCTAAAATCCAACTTGGATCTTGATGCCAAAATGCAAAAAGGTGATTTTCTCAAAAACTAATCACTTTAGAGCTACGGTTTATATTGACGACCTATAGGAAGTCGCACATGGGCTTTTCAAAGAACCCAATATTGGACCCCTAAAATCCAAGATGGCGGAGATCCGCCATCTTGGATCTTTACGCCAACATGCAAAAGGCGATTTTCTCAAAAACAAAGCAATTTGGAGCCATGGTCTCTATTGACGACCTATATGAAGGCGTACATGGGCTTTTCAAAGAACCCATTATGGGACCCCTAAAATCGAAGATGGCTGAGATCCGCCACCTTGAAAATCGACATGACGTCACTTTTTTCTACCGAGGGTGGTCCGATTTGGATAAAATTTCGGATACTGGTGTAGAATGACATATCGAATGCGGTGATGTGGTCGAAATCAAAACCAGATGTAGAATTCCAATATGGCAGATGTCTGGGCGAATTCAATGGCATGTCATCCCAGAGCCACCTGCCACACTGCAGGGTGCTGCCATCTGGCAAATTCAATGACATGATTCCAAAGCTACGTGTCACACTGCAGGGTGATGCCACCGGGCTAATTCAATGGCATGTCATCCCAGAGCCACGTATCACATTGCAGGGTGCTGCCACTTCGTGAATTCACCGTCACGATTCCAGAGCCACATGCCACATTGCAGGATGCAGTCACCTGGCAAAATCAATGTCAGGATCGTGCCACATTGCAGGGTGTAAGAATTCCATCCGCCATATTGAAAATCGTTTTTTGCCATATTTTATTTTTTTGTTTTTAATGCAGTTTAGGCTTTGACGAGCGGCGGCTTTTGTATCATCTCCGATACACTTGTTTAGGCACGGTTTACATTTATTTTTACAAATGTTCTTACTTGCTTACTTTTGGCTACACAGATTAATCTACCATATACATTAAATGACATCCAGATATCTATTTATTTATCAATCCACCTACTGCACTTCAAAAGTGGTCACATTTACTGTATAAACAAAAGAATGCAACAGGTAGCTTTACCTGTCAAACTTAGTGGAGTTTTGTGGACGATGATGCCTTTTCTTGTTATCAGTCACCTCCGGCAGTTCAACTGCTTCAGAAAGGGTTAATCCAGGCTCCTTACAGCAGTCTGCCATAGCTGTATGCTGCCAGGAAAAATGGCATTCAGGCGTGCGCTGCCTCAAACACGCAGAGTCCTCAGAGGCAGGTTTATCTGCGTCATTGCCACTTTTCAATAAGCTTGCTTCACTTTCATCTACAACTATTTTAGACCGTTTCCTAGTTTTTTTCTTCAGTGACATACTCTTCTCTTTCCTTCCAGATGAGGCCTGCTGCGTACAGACCACAGGCCAGTCTTCGTTTTGATTATCCTCAGTAGAATGTTCTACAGGTGCAAATTCTGCATCACAGTTGGATAACTGTTGCACTGGAAGTGAATGTAACTTGTCAGACTGTTCTTCCATCCATTCCACAGCAGCACTACCGACATCTAAAGACTGCTGTGGTTGACATGGCTGTACAGCAGTAGCAAATTCAGTATTTCCAAATGTTAGCTCAGGTGTCATCTTTACTCTAATAGAGTGAACAGAATCTGTCATCTCATTGTCCGATAACAAAATCACACATTCATGGTCATCAGCTAGGTCTTTTACCTCAGTATCACTCTGTGTGCATGTGTGCTTTGTATCAACCTCCTGTTTCTTCTCTGGTTGCTGCAGTGTCATGTCTTTCCCCGACGATGCCCACTGAACTTCTCTATCTGGAAGTTCTTCAACAGCCAAGTCACGACGCTCATCTTTGTGTTTCGTCAATTTATCAACGTTCCAGTTAATAACTGGAACATTGATAACTGAAGCTGGCATTGTGCAGCACAACTTCTGATCAATAATGACACCTGGTGTGTCCAGAACATCAGTACGACACCTCTCTATCTCAATATCATTTTCATCCTCATAGCTGTCACACAGAGCATCATCCATCTCTGACCAAACATCAGCAGCAGCAACTGCCATTTCTGCTAACTGCTTCTTATTGGCTTCCAGTTCTGCTGTTTGACCAGACTGAATACCTGCTGGGGAATGAACCCTGTCTTCGTCTCGATCAACACTAATTCGTTCTTTGACATACAGGAATCCACAGCTTTTGGCACATGTGATATCCACAGCACTGTCATTTACCTTTTTCAGTGCAATGTCAAAATTATGATCAATGTACTCTGTACACGAAACCTGTGAACCATCAGTCCCTTTACTCGGATCAATGGTAGACATCTGTCCTGAAGAATTCTTAGGTTTCTGCTTTCTGTGTATCCTTCTGGATGTCTTCAAACCCACTGTGCTACTTTTGCCACCAGTTTCTGTGGACCAAGTTTTAGTTCTCTTTGTTCTGCAACATCACACATGCATGCCTGTCTGTACAGTTCTACACAGTGGTCCACAAGAACTTAGCTATCACAAACATATCGTGCATCAGTAGAGGGCATCTCCGTGACCTTGAAATTTAGGTTACAAGTCACTCAAGGTCACTGGAAACGGAAACATTGGGTAGATCATACCCGACTCACTATTAGTAGAGTTATTTGACATTGAATATTATCGTGACCTTGAAATGTGGGTCAGAGGTCACTTAAGATCATTGAAAATGGTACCATTTGAAAGCTTGGGTACGGTTTCCTATTCGGCTTCCATAGTAACTATGGCCGTATCTTTAGCCATTTCAGAGATATTCAACGTCAAAGAATGATCTGACCTTGAAATCTGGGTTTTGGGTCGTTCAAGGTCATTAAAAATGGCGCAGTTTGATAAACCATATATGACTTTCTATGGGTTCGGCATTATAATTATAGCTCTATCTTGTACTGTTTTCGAGTTATTTGACGTTGAATAATATCGCGACCTTGAAATCTGGCTTAGAGGTCACTCAAGGTCATTGAAATAGGTGCCATTCGAAAGCTTGAACGCAGTTTCCTATTCGCCTTCTATAGTAACTATGGCCATATCTGTAGCCGTTTGTGAGATATTCAGTGTCAATGAATGGCGCGACCTTGAAAACCAGGTTAGGGGTCGTTCAAGGTCATTGAAAATGGCGCTGTTCGGTAGACCATGTGTGACTTTCTATTAGTCCGCCATTGTAACTATAGCTCTATCTTGTACCATTTTCGAGTTATTTGACGTTGAATAATATCGCGAACTTGAAATCTGGGTTAGAGGTCACTCACGCTCATTGAAACTGGTGCCATTCAACCGCTTGGGTGCGGTTTCCTATTCGCCTTCTAAAGTAACTATAGCACTATCTTGTATCATCTACAAGATTGCAAGATATACGATACGATACGATAGTGTGTATTTAACGTGCAGTAAAAAGCTGATGGGTAGCCGGCTTAGTCTACCACACGGACTAGCGACTTATTAGTAGAAAATCGTGAAATTTTTATACCCCACCTGTATTTAGAGTCCCCACAGGGGGTGACCCCGTCGAAATTTTGTGAAAATGTTTGATGGCTGTAAAACTAGAATGATTGGGCTACCGTATGGTGAAAAAACTGTGACGATACATTAAGCCGTTTTCATCTGATACCGGAGCGTTACAGACAGACAGACGGACGGACGGACAAACAGAATTGCTATATCAATATCACGCGTCAGTGTGCACTGTGCGGACGCGCGATAATAAAAAACGTGGCAGTGATATTCTGTGCAACAACTAGTGACAAATTTTGATAATTTTTGCACCACATTAATCAAAAATGAATTCTGCGCCTCATAATACCAAGATATCTAACTTCACCATGCATACGTAAGCAGGCTGCCACAAAAAAATCAGAAAAGACTGCAGCATCAACATTTCCAGCAGTGCGTATCGTGCACAGAATCTGTTGCTGGGTGTGCGTTTAATTGAGCCGGTTTTTCATAGTTTGCAAAGGAGATCTTCCGTACCTCATCTGCTCCCATTTTTTGTTTGGAAGCTCATAAATTAATCATCTGGCACCATACTTCTTCCCACAAGTTTTTGCTTAGAAGTTAATCTTCTTTTGTTATCATTCGACTTCGCAAACATCGTCAACAATGACGTTTTGATGACGTCACTAACAAAACTCTGTTAAAATAATAAGTAAGTGAATGAGTGCATTTTGTCACAAATTCATTTCTGGTTATGGCAGTGCAAAAATTAATAGTATGCTATTGTAGGGTTTAACGTCCCACTCGACACATTATAGGTCATTTCGGGGACAATTTTATGGGTAGATAACCCAAACAACAGTGTCACAGCACCAAAGGACGATGGTTAGTCAACCATGTCGAGGGCCAATCTAACCAGGCTGAGCTCAGCTCACTAAAAAGTAAAGAGAAGGATGTAAGCAAAAAAAAATTTTTAATATATATTTCAGAGCCACCAACAGTCTACCGAGGAAAACACATTATGTTTTGCATCATTTCTGTTGCAGTTATTTAAAAGCAAATATGTAAGCAAAAGTGAAGGGACAAAGAAAGTTGAATATGCTTAGAATTTTTGAAAGCGCTGATGCTGTTTACCCAAAATTATCAAAATCAGTCCATGTTTGACAAAAGTTCAGCTTGCCAAAGTTGGCTCGTTTTTTCTGAGACACAGTGTACATGTAGTACTCACACACCCACAACTGCACCAGTAAATAGCAGTAATCTTCTTCTTCTTCTTCTCGTATGCGTGTCACGAACCACAACTGGTCAGCCACAAAACAGCGTCTTCATCCGCAGAGTGCAGCCGAGATAAGCGCCATTCAGTTTTGTCAGGGGACAGGATTCGACAATGTGAAACATCATCTGGGTCTCACCACAAGGACACAGATCAGTGTCTGTAAGTTGCCATTTTCTTCTGCAGGCACCGCAGTGTCCCTGTTCCGTGCGAAAACGATTCAGCAGAGACCACTGTTGCCGAGGGAGGTCGAAACCTGGTTGCCGGATTGTGGGGTCACACACCAGGTGAGAACTGACAACCTGAGCCTACTTCCAGTTATGCCTCCATCCACTTTTGATGTCAACTGGTTGCAAGTCCAGCCACAGCGGCTTTCTGGATGTCAGTCGTAGCAATGGTGGGTTAAGGATATCAGGCTGGATTGGCCAACTGTCATGTCTGACGATTTTCTCCACCAGCTTGTCAGTGACAGCCTTCCTTCGTAGGGCTGGCGTAATGGCACTGTTTGAGAGATCATTTATGATGTGTATTGGTGCTTCACAGTACCATTTCCAAGATACTGCCACATAATAGTTCAAAACTGTGAATCATTCATATCATATTTGACATTCTCACACCACTGGAATTGCAGAAAAATATATGGTGAAACCATTTGAAGGTAAGACAAGCCATACTGAAACAGTCCCTGGAGCATAAACACATAAATAGTGAGACACATCACTCCAAGTCTTCTGCAGCTTCACTGGTTTCCACTAGACTGGCACATTGAGTATAAGTTATGCTGCATTATGCACTCTGTATGCACTGGAAGATCACGGGCTTATCTGAAAGACACTGTACAACTCGCAGCTGCCAGACAGCCACGTTCTGATCTACAGTCTTCATCAACATCAGCCTATCTACTTCTGTGACTCAAGACACTGGTCCATCCGCGTGGAATACACTGCCTACCCATGTCCGCAACGTTCCTAACTCTGACACTTTCAGAAAGCTTTTAAAAACTTACTTTTTTAGCCTAGCTTTTAACGTTCACTAAAATTTACGTGACTTTCGTACTGCACCTATGGCTGCTACATGTAATACGTGCACTACAAATCTGCCATATTGGCCAATTTTAGAATTTGATATAATACCAATAATTAGGTCTTGTGTGTCCTACGAAAAAATAGGCAATTAGGGACTTATCAATATGACGATGATGATGATGTCATAAAAACAGACAGAATTGTTACTGTGCTTTGAACATTGACATGCAGTAAAGCTACCTGTGAGTTTTCTGAGATGTATTGTTCAGTGGCAGAATTGACTTGTAACTGTTTGATCTTTCACCAAATCCACGTACAACTTCTACAGCAGAATCTGGGCTGCTGCTCGGCGAGTGACGTTTATCTGACAACATAAATCATCAGTGTTATCAAAATCAACCACGTATTAAAATCATCAGCATCATCACGATGATCACTTACATCTTACCATGCATGGGTAACAATGTGTTTACAAGCTCGGAACAGATCGTAACAGAAAATGCAAGTCACCTTCAGACTATACCACTGTATATGCAGATTTGACAATACGCTTAAAATGCATTATCTTCATAAATTTGTTTGTGGGTAAAGTTACATTTAAATCTACATATTACAGATTACAGGAGAGATTAGCTGTTGGCAAATTTACATTCTCATCCTACGTCAGCTACAATATATATCAAAAATACATATCAAAAAGTCAACAAGCAAACGAGAACTTCAGTTCAGCCTAAGAAGAAGTTAGTGAATAACATGGCAGAAGTCACGATGCAAAACAACAGTACCTGCCATCAGATTGTAAGCAGAAGCTGGCTCATCAGCAGCTAACGGACAAATCACAATCTCATCATCACTGTTACCACCCACAACATTTCCTGTATCATTGTTGCTATCAGTATATCTCGAACGGCTCGGTGCACATCTTTGCTGCTGATCAACCTCGTCTCTGGCAGGTTTCTTCTCCGAATACTGCTGTTTTGTTTCTTTTCTCAACATTACTGACTCAATTTTTACATCTGGAGATTCTTTAACATCAGCCACATCAAAGTCAGAAGCTCGATTCTTCATTTTACCACAACTGGCAGCTGTCAGAGAATATGACATCATGGGTACTCTGGAAGAACCATCTGAAGAGTTCTCTGGTAAGGTTTCAACCTTGCCCTGACTGCTGACTGTCACAAACTGCACATGGTAAGTTTGTGCATCGTGGTTGCTTGAAGTAGACTCGGTCTGTGATGGTTTTGCCGGAGTCACTGATGACTCTTGTTTGATGTTAGCACCCTGTGACGACACTTTCCTCCATGCAGCCTGTCCAACTGTTGAATCATCTTCCACCTCCTCCATCAGAATTCCTGAATCCACTTCAGACAGCCGCAACTTGTTCTTTGTTCTTTCACTGTCAGCAGTCATGTCAGGTCCCAGCCCACGGTTCAGCTGCGGGTCATCATCACTGACTTCCATCGCACAACTGTCTTCCACCACATCACCAGTCGGGATGGATGACAGGGCACTAACACTTCGTAACGTCTTTGCTTGCACTGCACTTTTCACTGACTGCACGTGCCTCTTTCTGCTGGTTTTCTGAACAGAGACACAGCAACTATTTACAAAATGAAACACTTGAC
>Ga0209339_1000821_pt1 | contig 12080 bp, 7 predicted proteins | sample OlaalgELextract3_FD_187376 | JGI IMG/M metagenome (GOLD analysis project Ga0209339, IMG submission 187376) | Olavius algarvensis symbiont microbial communities from Tuscany, Italy - Type A ELBA extract 3 (SPAdes) (version 2) | ecosystem: Host-associated > Annelida > Digestive system >... | reverse complement strand
CGCCGCGTGTATCCCGATTTGGACGAAATTTGGTAGTCTGATGCAGAATAGCACGCTGATTACTGTGATGTTGTCGAAGTCTCAACCGGAAGAAGAATTACAATATGGCGGATATTTGTTTTTTTTCAAACCGGAAGTAGTTATATATCAGCCGTAAATTGAGATATGCCAATGAAATTTGGTCTGTAGATAGATTTTAAACTTCGGAAAAGTGTAACGATATTAAATACGAAACCGGAAGTAGTACTGCACCACCACGACTGCCATCTTGAAATTGCATACTACGTCATTACGCTGCGGATGGCCCGATTTTGGCGAAGTTTGGGAATTTGATAATTTGATTCAGAATAAAATAGCACGCAAATTACTGCAATCAGGTCAAAATCGCAAAGGGTAGAAGAATTCCAATATGGCGGACGTTTGTTTTTCCGAACCGGAAGTAGTTATATCTCAGCCGAAATTTGGTTTGCGGCAAGATTTTGACCTTCGGATAAGAGTGACATTATCATTTACAAAACCGGAAGTAGTTTGAGCCACCGCTGCCGCCATCTTGAAATTGTATATGATGTCATTACTCCGCTGCAGGTGGCCCAATTTGGACAAAATTTTGGAACTTAATTCACAATAGCACGCAAATTAATGTGATCTGGTCAAAATCGCAAATGGAAGAAGAATTCCAACTGCCACATTGCAAATCGTTCTTCGCCATATTTTTTTTGTTTTCTTAATGCAGTTTGGGCTTCTGTGAGCGGCGGCTTTTCTGTCGTCTCCGACGCACTTGTTTACCGTTGAAGAATGTCGTGACCTTGAAATCTAGGCGTCACTCGAGGTCATTGAAATGGCACCATTCGATAGACCGTATAGAAATTTCCTGTATTCCTCTTCCATTGTAACTGTGGCCCTGTCTTTTATTAAAGCGATATACTGGTCTAAAATCGCGATTTTTTCATGCCCCTTCTACACAACAATTACCCCCTGAGGCAAACCAGTTGCGAGTATTTTCGCGCTGTTTTTTTTCACAACTGAGCCAGATCCGTGGCCCACCCACCACGCCGTGTAATCGGTTCTTTGTTTATGCACTGTACACACGCGTTAGTCCTTCTTCTTCTTCCAGATTATGACTCAGCTTCAATATAATTATTGAAGACTCCGAGCCGGTAGTAGGCAGGTCACGTAATCGACGGTGTGCTGTGCAGTGAGTAACATAAACAAACTAAATGTGCAACAAAACTAAGCAACGAAAGCAACAAAAAGCAGCTGAAAAGTGGCTGCTCATGGTAGGGGCGCGACTCCCTACACCGATTGTCGGTGGAGTACCAGGATAGTTACATACATACATACATACACACAGACGGACAGGCAGACAAACAGACAGACAGACAGACAGACAGACTGCTTTAATGTTTAACGCTTACCACCCCGACGGAAAAGTGATCTTAATAGCGGAGCATTTGCTACGTAGGCCCCTAATGCTGGCTAATGAGTTAAAAATGAATGCTAAAAATGAGCGCGTGGTCGGATATGTTTAAATAAAATAGATATTATTATAAATCAGTCGACAGCTTCATCTGACTTTCTGTACGTTCTGTTAGTAACATGGTAATTCTTTGACTGCAGCGTTTCTTATTGCTGTGCAACTTTTTATCACAACTTTTAAAGTTTGTATTGTTATTCGTAGTTAATCGTAAGACACGAAGTCGTCACGCACTTGTCAGCTAGTATAATTTTCGATGTAATTTTACTGGATATTTATATTTTCTTAGACAAAATCGTATTTGTTAAAGGAACATCAAACAAGCAGTCATAGTCATTACAGCCGTTGGTAAAAGATTATTATTATAAAACTTGTTTAGAGATGAATCACGAATTATGACGGTTGACGGTTGGCTGCAGGCATCGTATTGACGCGTACGAGAGCGCGGACGACTACGACCGTACGTTGACTCTCAGTCTACGAATTCGTATCTTCGACGACAGCGACTACGGACGATACACGTGCTTCGCGTCGAACCGCTTCGGACAGGCAGAGGCGTCCATGCTGCTCTACGGTCAGTAGAGCACCACAGACCACAGTCAATCAACCAACGAATACACAGTTTAATGGAAACAGACTTTGCTCATGACGTAGTAATACGGCGAAATGCGCCTCACTCCATACAAATCGGGTGCTGTGTTCCCCGAGCTGTGCCGCCCAGCGGACACATTTTTATACGGTTCCCTAGAACGTCGCAACATCCAACAGCATCGCATGCCGAATTTGAACTTGCTACCTCAATTCGTTTCGGAGATAGCACGGAGTTTCAAAAGTGACGGCCCTGATTCTACGACTACGTTACACAGTGACAAAAAGTACCGTTAAATTTTTTTTCAGAGTTTCCTGTTAGTGTTCATACTAACTATTGGCGTAAGACGCGCTGTTTAGTCACAATTCACGAACGTGACTAACCAACCAACGACGTCACGAAACGGTCTCTTGGCGCATAAAACTGTAATAATAGTAATAATTTAGACCAAAATCAAGCTTAATAAACGTCGTTTTTGATAGTCTTTATTCACCAACGGGTGGTATAATATAGATTATAGAGAAAAGAACTGAACTAAACAAGTTACTCATTGAATTTAATACTGAGACACCACAACACTCTGTACATATCTTACAGTTAGATATATCAATATTCTCTACACTGGTTGAGTACTTTCATCAAAAAACTTGTGGTATCGCCTATGTAACAAGGATATAGCACTGCGAAAAGAAGCTGGCCTGCCTGCATTTTGACTTTGACGTTGTCAACACAACGGACGACGATTGTGAACAACAGGTTCTAAGCGTCGCACTCTGTTTACAATAGTTGATATACCCGCGGTGAGACGAGTCGTACTCGGTTGACAACTGCGGTGGACTGACGCGAAGTCGAACAGGAGGCCGTACTAATATTTGAACATATTTTATATTTGAAACCCAAATATTTCCCCGGGGGAGGGTGTCTGGGGAGAGGATCTGAATGCCGCAACAGAATCAGTGGTGCCAACTTCCTAACAGTGTTCCATAGTAACGATGGGCCTATATTGCTTAGTTTTTGAGATATGACTGAGGGACGAACAACGGACGGACGACGGCAACTGTCGCATATCTGCCCTTCGTTAAGGCTGATCAGCAATAACTCACTTAGTAGTGCGAAGCCATAAAATTCACGGCATTCGTTTATCATAAGTAAGTTGAAAGTATGAAATAATGGAACAACAACAAAATGACGGTGATGATGTGAGTTCAGACATACAGAACATCTAGTCCGTATTGAAGAACTGGCAGACACTTGGCTTTAACTAGGCCCAGATGCAAAACATCTTTGGAAGCAACAGACTCCTTCGACTTTGCTATAGAAATAGCACACAGTGATCGATGAAATGTCTGTTTCTAATTTGACAGATCGCACAATAAACAAATGTATTGGAGACGATACGAAAGCCGCCGCTCGCCGAAGCCCAAAATGCATTAGCAAAACAGAAAATATGTTCTATTGTGATTTTGTGTTTGGCATATTCAATACAACAGGCCATACGACAGAGCAGAGTGTATTGTATAAGCATGTCTAGTGTCACGTGAGTAGCATTGACACGAGTTAAGTGGGTCGCCACACCTGCTATTACATATTGGTTCATGAATTCGATTCTCACTTTATCCGATAAGAATGCGATAGACGACTGAACTGTCTAGAACAGAACGCGTCACAAACCGGCCGACGGCCGTTTCGCCTGTAGTGTCTCACGGTCACTTGAGTCAGGCTGGAAGTCACGCCAGACCGCCTTGGCGTGACCGCCCTGACTTCTAGCCTGACGAAAGTTGGCCGCGTGAGACATCACAGGCGAAACGAGTCGGCCAGTTTGCGACACGTTCTGTTCTATAATATACTCTGTTCCAAATATACTCAAAGTGGTTTCCACACCAACTACTAATACAGAGACAAATCTAGCACTCCACTCCTACAAGTTCTCCTTACACAGTCTGTCTGCCAACAATGTGATCAGAAACAGACTACTAGCTACGACAGTCTTACAATCTCTTATAATGTATAAAGGCTACTAAGACCCTAGATTTGACTTACAGTCACTTACAGTCAAAATCTACACACACACTTAGCTCTAGTCACTGGATAATTACAGACAGAACTGAGACAGTATTGGACAATTGAACGCTGATAGAACGCGTTCAGTGGTGTTTGGACTGTGCGATTTTGTATGGTATCAGCTCCATTATTGTTCGTTTGTTTTACTTGCTGTACATATTGCTGTTTAATAAAATATCATAAAACCAAATTCGACATACCAATTTCGTCAAACCTCGGTGCCTGCCCAAGAATTTAATCTCAAAGCATACGCCGCTATAACCTGACACAATGATCCAAATTGGACAATCTTCGGTAAAGTTGATGTTATATCGATTTTTGAGATGGCGGACGCTGAGACGCAATTTTACTTCCGGTTTCGGATTATCTGACGACCCTCTCTCCAGAAGGCCAGTGTCTATCAACAAACCAAATTTCGTAGTTATAGCTCAATCCACGTCTGAGTTATAACTATTTCCGCTTTGGAAAAACAACCGTCCGCCATATTGGAATTCTACTTCTGGTTTCGATTTTGTCCATATCACCGTACTCGGCATGTTAGTCTGCTTTAGGCTGTTGAATTTCGTCCAAATCGCTCCATCCTCAGTGGAGATGTGATGTTATATCTATTTTCAAGATGGCAGCCGCTGCGGCCCAATTTTACTTCCGGTTTTGGATTTGGTGACGTCGCTCTCGTCAGAACGTTCGCGTCTATCAGCAAACCAAATTTCATAGTTATAACTGAATCCACGGCTGAGATATAAGTATTACCAGTTTGGAAAAACAAACGTCCGCCATATTTGAATTCTACTTCCGGTTTCGATTTCGACCGTATCACTGCAGTCGGCATCTAATCCTGCAGCAGTTTGCCAAATTTCATCCAAATCGGACTACCCAAGGCAGAAAAATGACATCATGTCGATTTGCAAGATGGCGGATCTCCGCCATCTTGAATTTTAGGGGGCCAATAATAGGTTCTTTGGAACGGCCATGTAGGACTTTCTATAAGCCGTCAATAGAGACCAATGCTCTAAATTGCTTATTTTTTCGAGAAAATCGCGTTTTGTATACGCTTTTTGGCGACAGACAGACAAACGGACGAACGGACAAACAGATGGACAGCCCCGGCGCATTAAACCACCTTTGCTTTTGCGAGCAGCGGCTTAATAACTCAGTACGTACTTATTACTCACAAACTAAATGTGAGTACCTAACTCAGCCGTTCTGTCGTACCCAGTTGTTTGTCAACGAATTTTCAGTGTATTGTTTTAACTGGTTTCTTCAATCTGTTGTCTCAGCTAAAACTGTCGCGGAATTTAAGCATAAACTGTGAAATGTTGATTTGTCATCGTTTCTAAGGTACAGTAATATTGATAGTAAGTAAGTTATTATACATAGCCCTGTACTTACCATAAACCTTTTTATTTACTTTAATGTACGTTTGCTCGGGTTTTAAATTTTATATGAATATGAAATCGTGCAATCAGCTGCTGAGTTATGGCCAAAAAACGATTTTCAATATATTCGGTTACGTCACGTAACCAAATATGATTTTTTTTTAAATTCAAAACGGCGAAAGTCTGTCATTGAGTTCCAAATGTGCTGTTACGTACCAAATTTTACCCAAATCGGATGATTTTTCGTTGACATAATGGCGTTTTTGTGGCGGTCCCGTATGCGGGCCACACAGAGTGCCTGTCCCATATAGAAGAGGCTACGGCCCGCTATAGCTGCATCCATGGGTATAAAAGCCTTCACGCACCACGAGTCGAGGTCTGTCTGCGGGTGTTGTGCTTAAGGTGCTCTTGTAGGTCCCATTCCTTGGGTTTGGTTATAGTTAATTAGTCTTAGAGAGTGTGTATATTGTATGAGTTGAAAACGATCTGATTGCTGTGTGTAGTAAATTACAGGTTGATGAGAATCCAGTCGTTGTCTCAATCTGGTTGTTATAGGTTCTATACCTCTCGTAGTGAGTTAGCTCTATCAAGGTCATCTTAGGTCATTCAAGGCAACGGGACCGGCGAGTGGACAATCGCTAGGTCTCACGTGGTGGAGAATACGGGCAACGATCCCGTTACCTCTCGCAAGCCACATTTTTACGATTTGCAACATGTCGACGGTCGCCATCTTGAATCTTTGAAAAACAAATGTAGGACTTTCTGTAGGACAGACAGACAGAAAAACAGACGAACGAGCAGACGGCCAGCAGCTACGTGTTCGGATGCATGTCGCGCTATCACAGTTGACAGTATGTTGTGCTGCTTCTTATCCCTTGCCGTGTAGAAGAGAATAGGCCTACAGTTTTGCATTGTTTAATTGCAGCAACTCTACCTCGTTTATCCGCTATAAGTTGCGCATTAATAACACTGCAGAAAAATCGTTATTTGCAGAATGAAGCGTAATTGTAGAGCCGAGAGAGGGCACCTGGATGACGTCACGCCTGAATAAACGTCCGGCCGTTTATCACGTGACCCACGCTGCTATGACGACGGAACACGTGGTTGCACGTGTCGGCAAGTCACCGAGCGAGTTTCACGACTCTCCATACTACTACTACGGCGACGTTGACTACACATACGGCCAGTGTACGTACAACTTCACTTATTGGTTACTGCAGTATGTTCTGTGTCTGTCTGTCTGTCTGTCACACGACTTTTGCAAGAAGGCATTGTCTGATTTCGATGAAACTTTGAGTGTCTGTTAGTGGTTTAGTTGTGCGAAATGTAAAATTTCCCATAGCCACGATCCTGATTTAATAACAAGAAGCTCAGCTGTCGCGGCGTGACCGCGCGATGTTTCGTGCCATTGAATATTTCGCTTTGTCACTCAAGGTCATCCGAGGTCATAGGGCGTGTGTAATTCTCTGTCAGTATTTCACTGTATAACTATGTACCTCGTATCTTTTTTTGAGATATTCAGTGTCAAATAATGGTGTGACCTTGAAATCTGTGTTAGGAGTCATTCAAGGTCATTGGAAATGGCACCGTTTGATAAATCACATACGAGTTCCTATTGGTGTTCTATAGTAACTGTGGCCCTATCCTCATCATTTCCGCGATAAAGCGATATATTGGTCGAAAATCGCGAATTTTTCATACCCGTGCATTCGACGCCGCCGTCAGGGGGGGGGGTCCCCGTCGGAATATTACCATAACGCTATCGATACGTCAAACTGTTCACTGTTCAGTTGTTTATCTGAAGTCACGGATCTATTTATAGTTTCATGATCTGAAGTAAGTCTGGCGTGTTGCGTCTCGGCACATTTATTTATTCTGAACATCTTTATTCACCACGAATGGTAGCAGAAGAAAAGAGTCAAATACAGACAAGCAAACGAACAAACATGTGTCCATAAGACAACCGAATGATAACAAAAAATGACCTAACTGACTTGACTAAAAATGTGCAACAGTATGACAATGACATCAACAGAAAAACTTTTGGCTAACACTGGTATTGAAATACCTCAGCATGCTCTTGTTACGTTTACATTTAAATTTCTCACAATTTTTTTTGTCTCTAGCATTTCGGTTGGCAAGGGAAAGTTACAGAAGGAGCGACATTCATCTATATGATGTCCGTGTTTGCTGTCTTGGGTAATTTCATTAAAAATCTTATGATCACAAAGTCGAGGGAATGTAGATCGGTCTTGAGCAGGGAATAACACTCAAGCCCGTATTGACAATAGACAATGTTTATGGTGCTGTCATCATGACAGTCATTGCGAGAGTTCACCCGGTTCATTTAATGAATGTGGAACGGTGCCAAGCGGCCGCCGACCCAAGACCAAGCCAGACGACTAGGCTGTGAGTCCGCCTATACAGGCTGCCAGAGTCTACACCCGCCATCACCATTTATTATTATTACTCAGCCCGAAAGCTGATACTCATTTTATCGTCCCACGGAGAGTAGAAGGCTGAGTCGATATAGTTGGCTGGTTACATACCGAGATGGTTTACCCGTCCACAGGCGGTCACCCATCCTGGTACTAACCGGGTCTGACGTAGCGCCACTACGTTGATCGAGGCCAACGCGTTAAGCCAAACCGCCAAAAAACATTAAACCGAGGAGCAACGGACCATTATACATCAATACGGCGATTGGTACAGTGTCTGTTGATGGGTGGGCTGTTACATTTGGTACAGCAAGTAAGCGGCCCCGCCCAGTCCAAATGTACCAAATGTAACAGCCCACCCATCAACGGCCAATGTACCAACTATAATTACCTTTGCAATGTAAAGGGTTAACTGTTTGAAAATGTATATCAGGCACGAGCTCAGACATCTGCAGTCACTGCCGACGACGCCTCTGATTCGCGACACATGCCGCTATTTAGATTTATTTTAAGTTTTGAGTGATTGGTCGATTGATATTGAAAGTATGATAGAGTGTAATAGGAGCGCTGTGTGTTGGACACAGCACTACGTGAGCGGTCGAGATCGTCGGCAGCCCGCTCGTCGATACATTCATGTCCTGTCGCCTTCATCATCATCATCGTCGTCGTCATCGTCGTTGCCATGTGACGACAGTTCGTGACGTTTTTCAGCTCGTCTGCATCATCAACCATCACAGCATCATGGCATCACTTGCCGAGTGCGACGGTCTCAAGCAACCTTTCATCGCAGACTTCTAACTTGTCCAAATGTTTTGTCTTGCACGCGTTTGGCGTTGTACTGCAGCTCGTAGCTAGTTGTTTGCTGGCGGGGGGGGGGGGGGGGGGGTCCGAGTAGCCAAAGATTGTGAGGTGTCCCTTTCTCACTGGAGCTTAAGTGTGAAAGCATTTTTTTAAATTTTGTTTTCTCAAAGTGGTTGTGTTGGTGAACACTGAGTGATAGGCTATAGCCCCAAGCAGCTTAAAGCACTGAAGAGCATGAAGACTTGCTGACATGGGGGTCGAGATCAATTCTCGGGTCGTTTTCTTTCAGAACTGGGACAGTTAGTTATATGCTTCAAGTTGATCAGTCGAACCAAGTAGAACCCTGGTGCAACTCCACGCGTGTCCGAAGGCTGTGCTGGAGATGGTTTAGCCCTCCCGCAACGGCAACCCGGAGAATTAGGCCTACCCCCGTACAATTTTTGCGCAAAAAGTGCGTTTTAGTATATTTTAAAACGGCGGGCCGATATGTGATTATTGTAATTCGCTCTACTTCAGTCTTCCTAAATTTCAGCTGAATCGTCTTCAACTTTTCAAAACTTTCTGCCCGTGCAAAGCTCCTAAATTTTCTAATACTACCCCCTATTCTTAAATCTTTACACTGGCTAAAATACAAAGTGCTCACTGCTACTGAACCTTCTGCCTGTATAAGCTTATCCTCCTCTTTTGTCACCGTTTCTAGACCATCTTCGTCTTCTTTAAAAATTACGAATCGCTCATTTTGTTTTGCATCACCCCATCTCTGGAATCAGCTTCCTGTCTCATGTCGTCAGTCTAGTAATCAGTCTCCTTCACATTCACTGCATTTCACTTATGGCAGTTCATGTAAATTATCATTTCTATCCTCCTTATCTCCTCTTTTTCACTCTCGACTCAAAACCTATCTTTTTAGTAGTCTTTCCCACTATAGACTTCTGGTACCTTACCCCTGGACTGCCTTCTCGGACTTAGACTGCTTTTCCGACTTATTATGCTCATCAGTTTTTATTTTCTTATCATTATTTCTTTTTAGTTTCTGATCCCGCGTGGTAGACTAAGCCGGCTATCCGTCAGTTTTTTTGATTGCACGTTAAATGCGTGCGTATCGTATCGTATCGTACGTTCACCCGAGGTAAGATTCTAAGCAAATTTGTTTTACTTCAACGTCACGTATAACATGTAAGTGTACTGCTGACGAAGTGAGCGAAACACAGCTTTTGTGGCTTAGAGTACTGTATAATGAACTTTTATTTCATGACCTACTTTTGTCGCTTACTCTCAACACAGTGTCTGGAGTGAAATAACGTCCCATAACCCACTGCACTGAAGCGTGACCAGTTTTTCACGCTATTCGTAGGCCCATGTTGGCCATAGCACGACGGTCATGAAATAAGTACGTTATACCATGTATAACCACTCGTGTACGGTATACCACTCCAGACTACGGTATAACCTACTCGTACTGTAAATAGATGTCGCACTGTTATTTCACTAATACTAATGAAGATATTCGTGCACGTCCACAGAGCTTATGATAAATGACATCATAAACAGGCCCTACTGCACATAGACTGCATTGGCATGTTGACAAAACCACCGTGCTTGATTACGTGTAGGCCCAGCCACTTGCAAGTCACTCAGCCGTGAAATTTTCAGCCAGATTTATGAAGACGATGTGTGGAATTTTCGTTTTATTACAATAATTATGTACAGGAAAAAGCAACGGTTCAATATTCAAACCGTTTTACTGCCAATGCAAAAATGACAACAAAATACAACTTGAGAGGACAAACGTATAGAAATGAAGCTGTTTCGTGCTTACTTTCATTCTCCAACGGCAATCAACCGTTGATAATAAATACGGTACTTCACAAAATTGCAAAAGAACAAGAGAAATGGCGCTGCAACGTGACCTATTAAGCGGCATGATTCCAGATCCATTGCTCATCAATCGTCAACTGTTTGCCTGTAATGATGCCAATGAAAAAAACACTGTTGCAAACAAAGCTAGACAGTTACAAACATTGTAGCACACATAGGCGACCAAAAATAATACCAGCCGACTATCACTGGAGCAAAGTAAATATGTGAATACAGTTACGACGGATTTCTTGTCTTAAACTTATTATCAGTGAAGATTAATTTGTAATTACAATATGTTAACTAGTCTATGCTTAGAGAGTGCAAACCTCAGCCAAGGCATCTAACCTCAAACGAAAGTTATCCGGGATTTCCAGATTAATCCGGATTTGGATCCAGATGTCTGGCCGGATCGCTCCCAAATTTGTTGTGGATTCACTAACTTGTCGGCGTCAGTCATTTTGCCAAGTATCGTGAAATGGGCCGTTGACTCTATGAGAAATGCTAATAAATCTCCTAAAATCCCCTATTCTGCAATGGTGGGGGTAAGTGGAAAAGTGATCCCAAATCCGTATCCGGGATCGGATCACCACTAAAAGTTAATAAGTTCTTCTGATTGGTAGGCCCAATCATAATTCCAAGTTTCAATGAAATCAGCTGACTACTTTTGCAGTAATCCTGCACACAGAATGACTGACACAGTAACAGACAAACGGCAATGATAGCATAACCTCTACATTGGCGGAGGTTATAGTGTCACATGGTCATCATTTTCTAATGCAGATAATGCACAAAATATAGAAACGGTCTTTTGTCCATGCAATACGTGTTTTTGATACTCTCGAGCGCTGGCAGTAAGAAATACATCACGAGGCGCAGTCGAGTGACGCATTTCTTGCAACCAGCGCGAGAGCGTATCAAAACACGTATTGCATGGGCAAGAGGGGACCGTTTCTATTTTTATTGTTAATTTACATGTGACTTTTAACGATATTTTACGCAAAAAACATGGGACTCTCCTTTATTGCAGACGTATAGTGTGGCATTACGACAGTGAGCGAGTCTGTCGATGGGGCGTGTTCTTAAATTCAGTCAGACCGATGGGATCGACTCCACTTAATGCATCCATTTTGAGTGATTTTCTGTCATATTACGCTTGAACGCTCATGAGTTATTGGCTTTTGTTTACATTTTTGTTGAATGAACGTTGCCATGGCAATCACCTATAGCGAACCGAGTCCTTCATAAGCGTCAGCGCAAACTAATTGATGTAATCGATTGTCACGTGATTTTTCTGACCACTTATTTCAGAATGACACCGATAGCTGACGTTAACTTCACGTCATTAGTTACGTCATTAATAACGTGCCATCACTGCGTTTCGTTTACGGTCACCTTGGTGATTTGCAAATTACAGCGTATTTTAAAGGGATTTACGTCACTAGCGGCACAGCGAGTGTTTACTTCGATGATGCGGATAATGC
>Ga0209339_1000819_pt1 | contig 12088 bp, 9 predicted proteins | sample OlaalgELextract3_FD_187376 | JGI IMG/M metagenome (GOLD analysis project Ga0209339, IMG submission 187376) | Olavius algarvensis symbiont microbial communities from Tuscany, Italy - Type A ELBA extract 3 (SPAdes) (version 2) | ecosystem: Host-associated > Annelida > Digestive system >... | reverse complement strand
GACGTCCAGATTCGATTCGATTCGAAAGTGACGGGCCGATTCGAAAATTTCGAATCGCCGCGCCTGCCACGTTTGCCGTCGTACCATAAACAACACTCACTGTTCAACGACAAATTTCAATCGTTTCGGCATTGCTACTGGGATTTATATTGAGTTTAATTAATTCATGTACTTGTAGTTAGAGCATGCACAATAGTAGCCTAGTAGCGATCGCGCAATATTTTTGACGAATCCGCACATCTGTCCTATGGCAATCAAAAAAAAATTAACACTGAAGCTGTAAACGACTATCCGCCGATTCGATTCAAGATTCGATTCGAACGGAAATTTCCGATTGTAGGTCTCTAATTTTTGACCCTCCCTGAAGAAACCCTGTGAAATCTGTGCCCTGTGGAAAAGCTATTTGGAATGCGAATGGCGGGTTTGTGTCAGTTCTACTGATGCACTTGTTTAATACTCTAGTTGAGTTTCACTTGCACCCGTCCATCTGTCTGTCTGTCTGTCTGTCCATCCCGTCCGGGCTCTTAACTCAAGAGTGGAAGATCATAGAAAGTTGAAAATTACTGGGTTTTTTGCCCATGTCACAATTAATTGTTCATCACTAACTTTCGGGCTTTCACGTGCCTGATCACTAGTGACAATGGCATGTGTAGTTTGACACCAGTAGTCTGTCAGTGGTTTGCAGTACTGGCATTTGCGACTATCAAAGTTGCTTATAGCGAAGCTGGCAGTTGGCATCGGCAGACGGTCGTCTGCTAGCAGGTTCATCAAGTGCAGTTAGTGTCGTCATCTGAGTGAGTGGGCATGGTTTCACCTTTCAACTACTGCCGCCGCACAGGCATATTGATTTAACTACCGACTTGGGGTCGGAAAATGCCGGATCGTGCGTCGACTCGATCAAGTTCCCGGGAAAAAAATTTATCGTATCCATTAAAAAATTCTTGCAAATTAACATCGCTATTGTACAGCCATCCACAGCTCAAAATCGCATTACCGTCTAAATGGCGAAAAAATTTCATGTCTAATCGTCAAATATCAACGTCAAGCACCGTAAAGCCCAGACACAAAATGTGATGTAAATAGTCCCCGGAACCGCCACCATCTGCCGCCGCCACCAGTCGATGAAGCTCCAAGTCAAAGTCAAGTCGATTGCGCCCCCGCCACTAAGGCCGCTTAGTCGTCGACTTAACGCATTTTGTTCAATTGCATCGACGTATTTTTTGGCACAGTTTCCAATGTGGTTGTTGTAGCATTAATCTACAGTGTAGCTACAAGTAGGGCCTGTCTGGTGTCTAGTAGACAGTAGACACCAGACAGGCCCTACTTGTATAGCTTTATACCAACTTTACCAAATCAGTAGGCAAACTAGGCATCTTGTATTATACAGTGGCAGAAATGCACATATTTGTTGTCAGAAGTCGACTTAAGCTGACTGGCAAGTCGATCACGTGTACTCAAGTCAGTCAGTCGATTGACGACTTAGTCGACTAAGTCAGTCGATGGTACACCAAGTCAGTCGATGATATGCTCAGCAACTGACATCGGGGACTAGATGTAAATGGACAAGAGTACCGTGAGATCTTTAAACTTCTGGACTTGATGACATGCAGTGGCATCCTTGACAGACTCACAATATGCACATGTAACTGATCAATAGGTGGCTGCGCCATCTTCATCTTGCAGGGAGGGGTTCATATCGTGATGGCCATTGGGGCCGACATCTTCTTGGCAGTTCTTGTTTAATTTAGGCATGCGAGACACTACTGCCGTCTGTAAACATTTGAATGCAGTTAATATATAGTGCAGCATAACATATCGTATCTGTGCAGCAAATCTAAACTCGGCAGCTGCAACGATTCTGGAAATGAGACCTTCTGTGCACACGCCATGCGTGACATGACCCCTCAAATTTTGACCCCTACCCCTACTATCTCGAAAAGTGTGCATTTTTGCTCACGCATTGCATTACAAGACATGTGCAGAATGGAAAGAGGATTTATTTGATCAACCAGCAAAACAGTAAGCACCTTGTATGCCACAGTTTATATATATTATGACTATTTAAACTTTTGCATGTAAACTTCACGGAACGCAATGCATATTGATGTCACAAAAAGTAGTTTCGATTCTCAAAGTCAAAAACAGGCAGGCAGTGTACCAGTAGCAGCGTCCGGAGTGTTGAAAAAAGTATCGGTAACCAGTCTGAGCAACAGCTTCACGTCTCTCACCCTCCTTTTCGGAGACCAGCTGGCCACAATAATGTGCCAAAAATTGTCCTTGTAGAATGTCACAAAGGGCAAACACACCTCGCCCTGACAGACCACAACAATGAAGCATATAGTGCAATCTGCCTGAAAAGAAAGAAACTCAACTGAAATCGGTAAGTAGATTTTTTAACACACGGGTAGATCAGCATTAGTTAATGCAATAACAGCAAACTCTGTTTAACAGTTTACAGTCATAAGTGTGCCATCTCCAGCGTCGTTATAAAGACCTGAGCAGCAAGGCCAAGCCTTTAAAATTTATCAAGCCCATGCAAAGAACTTCAATCTCAGATGAAAGTTTTGTTGTAATCTAACGTGAGAACACTGTAGAACATTCATTGTTGGTATCCCAGTATGAGTCCCTCTATACTGGAAGGGTCTGCTGCTACTGCAAACTCTTATATGTTTCAAGTGGTAGTTCCAGCTAACACATGATCAAACAAAACAGCCTGGCCAAATGCAGTAATCTAGTGTATAGTCTTGGCTATGGGCAATGCAAGGCCAAGGCCAACACATATCGAGGAGCCTATTTCAACTGAAATCAACTTCAAAGCTTGAATAGAAGCTGGAAAACCCAATATGCAAACCATATAAAAACTTAAAGATGCCATCATAGTAACCAGTGAATTTTGGGGAGCACATGTGACAGTGCAGAATCTTGATATTTTTGTGATGTCACATACTCCCCGTATATACAGGGGGTCATAATTCCATATACAGGACACAATTCTATACACATATACAGACTTGTGACCTCTTGTATATACGGAAAGTGTGTGTCGTGACATCACGTACAACTTGAGATTATGCGCTGATGATCCTCGAGACCAAGGACTAAGGCCAAGGATAAAGCTGCCATATTCTTCTTTGTCACGCTACTGCATCGACTATATGGTCCAACGCATCAGTAATTATCCCGCCATGGCAGGTAGTACGAGGAGGGATACTCAGTTTACTGCATGTCGTTGTGTTATTTTGTTCGGTCAGCGATATCTCGGAGACTGGTGCATGGATTGGTACCCCATATGAACTGTATATAATTATAGGGCCCAGACACAGTCTCCAATTTTGGTGTCGATCGGCCCATTGGGCATCAAGTTGACAGGTTAATTCTTTTACAATGGGAATCCTATGGACTTGCTACATTGCTTCTTTTGTCAGAAATATACTTATCCTCGACCAATCGGCTTAAAACCAGCCATGCTAGGGGTGGTTGAGGTCCCCTACTGTGGACGCCATTTTTATGTAAATCATCTCATTGGGCCACAAGCGCTAGCGCACAAATTTCTCAAAAACTGGGGGTGATCTAATTAGTCAATCGGAGAGCTGCCGTTTCTTTTCATCTAACCGCCATCAATTGTGGTCAGATACATAGGGAACAGAAGGGCACACATTTTCTTATATGGCAATTCAAATGTGACCAGGGGTTTCCACAGGGTGGGCCAAAATTGGCAAAATTTAAACTTTCCGGACATTTGTTACATTCGATCCTCGATTTCTCAGAAACGAGTAGAAATACCAAAACTGAGAAATAAAGACCTGCTTCCCACATGTCCAGCTATCCCCACTTTGGGGCCATCATCAGAGGGCTGTCCGATGTTCAGAGGGTGGGCCAAAACATAATGCTAGTTGTTTTTTCTGGTCAAGGATATCTTCGAGACGGGTTGATCGATCAACACAAAATTTACACAGAGGAAAAACGTTCTGTCGCACAAATTCTCCCATTTTTGGAGTCGATTGAGTCATGGGCGCCCCCAGGTTTGGTTTAGTAGTGTTTAACATCCCACTAGACACATATATGTCATTCGGAGACAGGGGAACTTGGGCAGTGATCATTCACCAATGGACAGCCAGCGACAAAAGTAACCACCTCGACCCGCATTGCTTATTCGTTTGCAATGGCCCAAAAAGGATGGAGCTGGCCCCAAACCCATTTTATTGTGGGGGTAGCCAAAACTCTAAGGAGGCTCCTTTAAGTTGTTACGCCAACGCTAAAAACTAAAATGATCAACTGTCCAGGGAAACACAAAAGGGATGTACATACAAACAAGCAAAAAGATGATACATGTTAAACACAAACCTAAGCTAAACACACTCAGCCCAAACGGGTGGCCCAACCGGGCTGTATGAAGTGATCCTGATACCTGTGCACATGGTCAACTGCACAGCATAAATTCAAGGACCACTTTAACTGACTGCCCCTCCTTTACTCATGACCAGCACCATAAAACAGATGTGGCAAAAACGGAAAAGGGAGGAGGAGAATTTTGTGGTTACTATGGGATTCACTTGGAGTTTTTGGAAAAACGTGTTTTTTTCTCAATAAAATCACACTTACCTTCGACTGATCAGGTTCAAACATAACACACTACAACAGGAGATGGTCCCCTACTGTGGGTATCCCTTTTTATCCTAATTGGTCCAGGGGCTCACACTCTCAGTGCGGCTGTCAGGTTGTCCACAAAAATCACTAAAAGTGAGGGTGGTCTCATTCATGAATAGCACACCTACCATTTCTTTGTAAATGACTGTCGTTTAGTGTGGTCGCATGCATAGGGGGCACAGTTTGGCACAGGGTGACCCAATAAAAGTCACCCAAAATTCCAGATATTTTCGTTTTTTGGCTATTCTTAACATTGGCTTCACAATTTCTAAAACAAGAAAGCCCTGCTGTCGCAAGGAAACGTACTGACAAGGTTGTGAATAGGGCGTGTCAGCGGAAGTAGAAATGTTTCAATGCGATCTGCACTTAGACTGGTCCGTAAGCATTTCCGGTGCTTTTGGAAGTTTGTGTTGTTCTGGTCGTAAAAGGTGTTATTAAAGTCAAATGGCGGGTTACAACAACGACGACAACAACTGCAAGAAGTTAAGAACATTACAAAAATACAACTACTACATTTAGTACAACTAAGACTACTACAACTACAAGTATGTCAACTACAACAACGGCAGCTACAACTACAAGTACAATGACAACTGCAACTGCACTAACAACTACAACTACAACAAATGCTAGACTACAACGGCTACTACTACAACTACGACAACAACTATGGCTAGAACTACAACGACAAAAACAACAACTACTACAATTACCACTACTACAACTACAACAACTACTGCTACAACTACAGTTCAACAGCAACAGCTACATCGACTGCTAGACTAAGACCACAACAGCTACTACTATAACTACAACTACTATAACAACTACGGATGAAACTACAACAACGACAACAACAAAAGCAACTACTGCTACTACTACTGCAACTACAACTACATGTACAACTACAACAGTAACTACAACAACTGCTGAACAACAACGGCTACTACTACAGCTACTACAACTACAACTACTAAAACAACTGAACTACGATTACAACTACAACAAGAACAACAACAACAATTACTACTACTACTATTACGACTACAACAACTACAGCTGCAACTACATCTGCAACAGCAGCAACAGCAACAACTACTACAAATTATACTGCTACGACAACAACTACAACTACAGCTATAGCTACAACTGCAACTAAAACTACAACAACTGCTAGACTACAACGGCTACTACTACAGCTACTACAACAAACTACTACAAGTACGATAACAACTACAACAAGGACAAGGACGAGAACAAGAACAACAACAAGTACTGCTACTGCTACTGCTACTACTACTACGACTACAAGACAGCTACAACTACAACTGCAACTGCATCAGCAGCTACAACCACAACTACAACAACTGCTAAACTATAACGGCTACTACTACAACTGCTACAACTGAAACTACTATAACTACGACAACAACTATGACATTACGACAAAAAGATGACTTCGACGACGTCATCATCTTCGTCGTGGTCATAGTTGTTGTCAGCGTTGTTGTCGTTATTGCAGACGTTGCTTTTGTTGTCGCTGTAGTCTACTTGTCGTTGTGGTTGTTGCTGTCGTAGTCGACGACTTGGTTGTTGTAGTCATCACTGTTGTCGTCGTTATTGTCTTCATGTCGTTGTCATCGTTTTCGTACTCGTTGATCATGTCGTTGGTATTCTTGTCGTAGTTGTAGTCGATGACGTAGCTATTGTAGTCTTATTTGTCGTCTTTGTCGTCGTCTTCGACGTTCTTGTCTTCTCGTCATTATTGTGGTTGTTGTCGTCGTGGTCGTCGTTGCCATAATCGTCACAGACCTGTTTACACTTCGCGCTACGCTTAAGGCACCGGAAATATTTAAGGAACACTCTTTAAGTGATGATCGAATATAAATAACCCACTTCCACTGACACGCCCTATTAGGAATGTTGTTGCTTCAAATCACACCTCGACTTTCACTGAGTCTGAACTGAAGTGAACTTGTTATGAGAAATTAATTACAAATTACCAGTTGCCACGATAAAACTTAAATGGCCAGATAGCACCATTTAGCAATAATAAATCGCCTCCATGGAGATGGGATCAGCTCTCTATTATGACATCCTAGCTACCAATTGGTTACTGCTATTGCGTTCAGCGGCATCACATTATATGGCAACAAAGTGTTTATGCTAGGCAGATGGATACATGGACGGACATTTGACCCATGACTAAGTCAGCTCCAGAGAACTAACCTAAAACATGCTGCACATCAAGTAGCATGCAAGCTCAAACACAAATATTCTGCTAAATTCTAAACTGCATCCACTGCACTGATCTGTTATTAATTAAACCAGTCCATGGGTGAAAATCAAACTGAGTTCTGCACTGTGATGGCTGCCATCTGGTGGGTAGTGATAACATCATTACACAAAAAAAATTCACTAGTGTTTGTAGTTACGAGAAAAAAAAACAGAATTGCGTTCTCCTGCATGTTGTGAAGTGCATGAGTAAACAGGAAAGAAAACTTTTGGAAAAATGTGCGGAAAAATGGGTTAGAAATGTTTCAGAAATTTCTGCAGAAAAAGTATTCCAGAACATCGCTAATTTCCTTTGTTCGATTTTTTGGTTCAACCCTCACTGTCTCCAAAACCAATTGAACTACGACTTTCAGATAACATTTAGTTCGGCACTCGCACTAACTAGGGTCCCCTTAAAAATTTTGCGCAAGGCGTCACCACGAGTAACAACTGATATCACGGCCATCGGCAGAATCAGTGACGCACTTGTATTAAAGTGAGACTACGGTCAAGCCCAACAACTGTCTCTTCCTAGTTTAATATAAACTCCAACATCAACCAATTTTACCTCGAAACTGTCATAGCCCTGTCACAAAGTACCACACGGAGACCTACTCCTTCCTCTCCAAGCGTGATATAATTTTTGAATGGCCCCTCAGGGAAGCTGTAATTTCTAATGGCTTAATAATGTGAAATTAATTTCTCACAGGCCAGAGGTTTGGCAGTGCCAAGCAACAGCAACAGTTGCAGGTCTAGCTTACCTTTAAATTCACTGACAAACCTTTCTTCAACCCAAGGTGGGTCCTCCTTATGTATATACCTTTCCGCAACATGCAGCGGTGCTTCACGTTGACGCCTTCCTGACATAGTGAGCACTGTTCAGCACAACAACATCAGCTGCAGCACACACTAGCAAACCACATTAGTATTAGCATAGGTGTAATTCCTGTAGTTATTGACATCATTCCAGGCAACATATATAATAACATACATTGTAATATCACATATTACCTAACCTTCCAACAACTAACGTGTGCCAGTGGTACTTACTACTTACATTGTGTATTTGTATCATACGGTCAGCATATTAAACCGATCCACCGCTATTACAAAACTGACCCTAACCCTCCCAGTTTCCCCAGTCTCCACTGATCCTAAGGATACAGGAAGCCCCAAATACCATGAACATTGCGCCAGTAGGACCGTAAACTACCGAAAACTAGTTTTCGGTAGTTTTTGGTAATTATAACTACCGCTTTAAATGCATGCAAACACTGAAAATATCCTCAGGTGGGACAGAAGTAGATTATCAGTTAACAGTTAACACATATATTCAGCGCCCACAATCTTCATCACAAGATGCAAACGGAGGCGCGACTATACGGGAGATGCTAGCTGTCCATGTGACAGACGAAGCGGTGTGTCTTAGGTCTAAAGGGGAGCCAAACCCGGCAGACGTCAAGTGGAAGGCACCATGACAAAGGAAGACGCAAGCAGTTGGGGGCGGGAGGTGTATTTTGGGGAACGGAATGCCGGAGTGGAACGTTTCCGCATTAGGGTTAACCTAATCCTAACACTAACCCTAACGCAGACCCTAACCCTAATAAAATGCAAAATGAAATTTGTTTCTACTTATGTCGACTGATGATGTTGCGCGATCCAGTTCCGGCGTTCCGTTCCGGAAACGACAATTATAGACCCAGTGTGCGCGCATGGCGGGCAAGTGCAGAAAAACTTTAATTGCAGTGAGCGCGCTATATTATTACGCTTATTCAGTTTGAGCAATTTACCAAACCCAAACCCCTATTTTGCTCTCGGATGCCGCTTAGAACGTCTACTACACGCTTATTCAGCTTCAGAATGTCTACTACATGAGCACTTCAAACATTTAGAAAGTGCCGTCGCTAGCCCAGACCTGCCATCCCCTCGCGGGTATGACGACTTTGTAAATCTACTGACGTTTCATGTGGGTGCTGCTACACACATACAGTATTTGGATAGAACATACTGTTAGGGTGAGGGTTAGGGTCACGGTTAGGGTTATGGACCGTTTTAGGGTTAGGTTTACCTAGGTTTAGAGTTAGCATTGGTTTTAGGGTTAGTTGTAATTAGTTGTTTGATTGCACTGTGTTGGCAAGTGGTGCCACCTAGCAATTCGCCATTGTTCACCGCACGCACACAGCGGCTAACACTATGCTTCCGGAAAATACACTGGGCCGTTAGTGGTAGGGGTTAGGGTCAGTTCTAACTTCTAATGCATAAAACATATAAGCAAATGACAAAAAAAACTTGAACTGACGCTGACCCCTACCACAAACCCTGACCCGGAGTAATAATAGAAAAACCCTTTTACACTTTAGGGCCAGAACGATTTTTATACATAACTGTTGGGAGAGAAGGGTCATACTAAAAAGTGCAATCAGTGCATGCAGTGCGAGCAGCCGGTTATCGGGCCAGTCTCACGGCAATCAATCAATCAATCAATCAATCAGAAAAGGATTAGAGTGACCAAAGTAACAAATGTTACTGCGAGACCACTATTACAGTGCTAATAAATAAAGGATCATTGAAATAAAAAAAAAGTTTTCAATTGGTACTGGAACGACCGCAGTGTTGCTGCCGGCAGTGCGGGCAACTCGCATATCGAAGCGCAGCATGACTCCCTCCCTCCACAGACCGACGCCCACGCCAACGATAAAAATTTTCTTGCAAGTAATACTAATACTAACCCTAACCCTAACCATACGGCCGTGTATCTATAGAAACTTCTGTGGAGTGCAATTACCGGCTGCTTGCACTGTACGCACTTTTTAGGATGACCGGGAGCGAATGGTCTTGGAAGCGAAAAGTCCTGTAACTGGTTCTAAGAGCTATATGGGTCATAGATGTCATGTCTGTATCTGCAAAGGTTATTCAAATAGGCCAAAAAATAATTTGCTAGGACATTAGTAGGCAACCACGTGCTGCCATTCGCCGGCGCCGGGCGGGGGTAAAATGCGGATGTGCGGATGTTCCAACGTGTAAAATGCAAACAAATATTGCGGATATTATCTGCAGATGTGACTGGTAAAGTGCGGAGGTGCGGATGTTGAAAATCGATACTGTTTTGCCTGGTGTCCTATTCGTCAGGACTGACTGTTATGTTGTTATATGATACAGAGCGCGACCTGTTTGTGATGATGCATCATCATCAAGATCAATCTGTAGCAGGGAGCCGGTCGCCCTCCCTCTCTGTAACAGGGAGTCGGTCGATGGTCGATGACAATGCTTCTGGCTATCTCGGCAATAGCTGAGCTTCAAGCGCCGCTGTATCTTCGGACCTAAAGGCGCTATACAAATCTACTGTCTGACTTAGGAATTCTTAGCATCGAACGAGACAGATTTTCTGAGATTTATAGGCATTGAATTCTTATGAGTTTTGCACACAGCAAGGCACGCAGGGTTAAGATATAACTGACTGATTGGAGTAAAACATAAGACACTCATAATAACAGATATTTCAGTAGTTCAGAAGAATTACGTGCCTCAACGTGTGTGCACTGTGTGAAAACACTTTGATGCTAGTTAGTGTATGATGGAAAATGGTCCATTACCAGGATTACCCCTTACTAGTGGCACTTACTTCCAGCTGCATAGCTGTCCTAGATTTACAGTGGCCTAAACTGTATATTAGTTATACTATGCTGTGTGCTGCTATGTTCATTATGTCTATAATGACGTTAATGCCCTTAAAGCTTTCTAGTATTAATTTTGTCTCTGCAACACTAGATTTATGGGCATGCCACATTGGGCCACAACTCACTCTAGAGTCTCGAACCCATAAGCCCTTTGGGCTATGCCGCTGCAGTGGGCCTTGGGGCCCTGACCTCACTGCTGAACCTGGGCCCCTCACAGCATCGCTACGCCACTGGAGAGTCTGTCTAAATTCAGTGTACAACACGTAAGTATACTGTTGCAGTAACCTTAACTCACCGGGTGCGGCTGCACCTGGCAATGTCTTTGTTGCATCTTCTATGTAACCAAAAACTTCATCGTAGACTCGTGCAGCCAATAGGACTTGTAGACAGACTATCCGTCTTTAAAAAGTCCATCTGATGATTTCTTCTTTTCTCAAGGCGATTTTTGAAGCAGTTGATAGATGATACGCTGATGTCTTCCTCCTTTAAGCTGTTCCATCGATTTATTACCCGCTGAGAAAAGAACTGTAGTCGAGTATTACAGTGGCAATGATTCTTTATCAGTTTCCAGCTGTGACCTCTAGTAATCTTGTCTTCGGCTCTGTGAAAGAAGACTGACCAAGGAGTTGCAGTGAAACCCTTCACCATTTTGAAAATTTCAAGTAAGTCGGCTCTGTTCCAGCGTTCTTGTAAGGATAAATAGTTTTCAATGATTTGCGTTGCCTAGTACCGGCTATGAGGAACGTCACTTGTGTGGGTAAAATGTGGATCTTTACCCGCATCTAAATCCGCATTTTACACGTTGGAACATCGGCACATCCCCACATCCACATTTTACCCCCGCACGCCGGCGCCCACCATTCGTACCCTGCTGAAAGCGGCCGTCACTTGTGTGTAGATTAGTATTTCTTAAACAATTATGGCTTTTTTGCCACCATATCATGTTGTTATAATCATTACCGTTCATAATCGACGTCATTCATCAAATTTCACTAATACAATAGGTACTTTTTCATATCCATGTTTTCACCAGCATGTCACATCACAAAAAATAAGTAAGTCTATCAGCGCACCAAAGCGTTGCTATGATTATAAACAACGCAGTAACAATTAAATAAAAAATAGCAGTTCACTTACTAGTTTAGATGCAATAACACTTCAAACCTGCGCATATGATAGCGAAAAAAGTACTTAAACACACCGTAAACAGCAGTTGTGTAAATTCAATTCCATGTTATATTTATGGCGAGTCAGTGCATTTGGTACTTGTTCGTTGCTATTGAGTGTCGGCTGTTAGTAACGTTGCTGGTGTAACATGACGACGTTACGTCGTCACAATACACGAAGTCGCATACTCGCTTACATTGCTCTGCTTGTGGAAGCCTATATATGTAACACAACTGTGCTATATTGTCACGTGCTGGGAAATTGTAACTTTGTACTCAGTCTGGCTAACTCCATTGAAACCTTAATGTGAAAATGTCGAGCCA
>Ga0209339_1000818_pt1 | contig 12090 bp, 8 predicted proteins | sample OlaalgELextract3_FD_187376 | JGI IMG/M metagenome (GOLD analysis project Ga0209339, IMG submission 187376) | Olavius algarvensis symbiont microbial communities from Tuscany, Italy - Type A ELBA extract 3 (SPAdes) (version 2) | ecosystem: Host-associated > Annelida > Digestive system >... | reverse complement strand
CTTGAAAAACTACGGAAGCAACACAAACTGATGGGTCATGTACAGTCATGTTTTGGCTATTGATCTTCGGAGGCTGAGCCAGTCCCCCCTTTGGTGAGGCCTCGACCTGGTGAGTTACCTGGTGAGTTACCTGGTGAGTTGTGGCCATGAAATCAAACTCTAGCTCAGTAAATTACACTGAGTGCTTACACATTTCTCCGCACTTCTGTTTATTGCTGTACAATGACAGTAAATCACTGGACGTAAATCAACGAAGACTTTATTACGCATTCACTGAAAATAATACCATTAATACAGGTCAGCTTAAAAGTAAGCAAAACTCCTACAATGCACTGCCTTAAAATCCCTTAATTCATTATTGCCATATGACTGCTTCAAATCACTGCATTTCAAACTCACACGGTATAATATTACACAATGGTTATAGCACCAGCCACAAAAAGCAGTTGTACCAGAAGATGAGAAGGAGCTGAAGATGCAGAGATGGCACTTGAATGGTCGATCCATCATCTGACGTGTGGCAGGATCATGCATGTCCAGACCATGCTTGCGTATCATGTGCCGCTCGCGGTTTGACTTTGTCGAGAAAGTTACCGGGCACTGCGGACATCTGAACGGCTTCTGACCTATTTTGAAAAAAAATAACAACACCAGACAATATTTTAACATGCACTCATATACTGACAGGTAGCTAGCACAGCTTAACACATGGACCAAAACTAAAAATTAACATAAAGAAATTGAAACAAAAACAAATAAAAAGACTGAGAAAACGATTGAGAAAATCAAGAAATGGTAACGAAATCTGTGAAAAGTAGTCCATGGTGAGTAGGATAACGTTATCAGCCACACAATAACATTACCAGTAACTCAAATTAAGTACATACAAGCACAACCACACAAGCACACAAGCACCTTTATTGACATGTCAAAAACAATGAGATAGAAATAAAAGTAAATATGACTTTTGATACATTTGCCACAACATAATATAATGCGTCTTGCAATGCTTTCACAACGAACATGTAATATTCAAAGTTACCATTTATGAAATGTGATATATAGCAATATTAACTGACAATCAAGTAGCCAACAACTTCAAAAACAAAATATTCTTAAATAGAATGTGCCACTGCGTATTAGAACTGATGATAGTGACAATGGAAATAACAGAAAATTGAATAATCATACCAGTGTGTGTAAGAATGTGTCTCTTGAGAGAGCTGATCCAAGGGAACGCCCGTGGGCAGTAAGGACAGTTGAGCTTGTGTGGCGAGTCAGCGTAGGAGTTACGTTTCCGCTTCATCATAGACAACTCACTGGTTGAGTCATTCTCAGCTGATGTATCTCGCTGCTTTGGTGTTAAACTTTCTGAGCTCGAGCTTGACTCGATCTGTTTACAACAACCACGAGACACTGACCGTAGCAACTCTCAGACCTCAGACTTCAACCCTTGGCTCATTGCTGACTAAAAATAATGTGTATCAAAATGTGAACATTAGCATAAGTACGCAATAAACATTTCGTCATCATCTCCTGCCATCAACAAACTCTGCTGCTTACTATCAACAATAAGTGGCACCGTGCTGATAACACCTAGCTGGTCTCAGCATTGACAACACATGATGAAGCCAGATACTGGTCGAGAATCGCGATTTTTGCCTACCCCACCTGCATTCGATGCCCCGTCAGAGGGTTCCCGTAGGAATATTGCATGACGTTTGGTATGGAAAAACTAGAATGGTGTGGCTACCCGACGGTGAAAAAATTTTGAAGCTATGTTTATTCGTTTTGACAGAATTCACAAACGTGACAGACAGTCAGACGGACAGACACCGCATGACGGCATAGGCCCTGCTTGCAATAGCAACACGTGGTGAAAACATATAATCAAGAGACATCGTATGAAATGTATGATATGCCGAAGTAACTAAGATCTAACAGCAAGTTTGCTACCAAACATTTAATTAAGATCAACCAACTGGAGGGTCTGTACACAAGCTACATCATTAATGCACACAACACACTGCTACATAATGATCTGTCCAAAATTTTGCATTATACTCTGGCATTATGTAATGTCTAACATTATACTTAAATGTATAAGAAGTTGTTCAAAGTTTTACTGTGTAAAATTGCACGTAACTTAATGAAATTCTATCCGTAACGAAATTACAATGAACGTATCACACAAACTCTTTATGGGCACATTAAAACTGCAGAGCAATGGATTGTTATACAGCAATATGGCGATTGGTACACTGGCCACTGATGGGTGGGCTGTTACATTTGGTACAGTGAGAAGGGGCCTGGGTGGGCAGTGGCCCCGCCCAGGCCCCTCCTTGCTGTCCTACACCCATCAACGGCCAGTGTACCAACTTTATATTATTTGATGTGGCACTATAATTGCCTCTGCACTTTAAAGGGTTAAAGATCAATCTAGTTTACTCATAAACATCAGCGAAGTAAATGTATGAACCTTGTTTCTTTCGACAATGTCTCTTGCAATGGCTTCGGCCACTAACTTGGCAGATTCAACTGAGGCAGTGTCATCAGGCACGGCTGCCTTCTCGCTCACTGAACCAACGGCACTGACTGTCTTCGGTGGCGTCAGAGACGGTGCAAGCAACGTGCAGAAGTTTGCTGCACTGGCAACATCGAGCATGTGTGCAACAGAAGTCAACTCCGTGTCCGCACTCGTTGCCACAGCCTCGCTCAGAGACGTCGGTCCGACACCATCTTTGCCGACGTATCGGTTTGCGGGAATCTCTCGGTTTGGCTCAACAAGAGCATTGGAATTAAAATCAACACTGTCAGTATACTCGTTGTCATTCAACGGCAGTTTACTGGAACAATGATCTTCAACTGAACTGCTGTCATTACTCAAGTCTGCAAACTGTTCACAGACATGCCAGCACATTCAGTAGACAATATATGACAAACTGTCCATTCATTTAACTCTTGTCAGTCCAGTGCAGTGCACAGCAAGTGAATGAGTGGGTTTAGCATCCGACTTGACACATAATGGCTCATTTTGGAAACAAGTCTTTCCAAACAATTGACTGCACTGGTAATGACAACCAAAACTACTCACAAACGCAAAACACAAAAAACTAACCCTAACACCATATGTCCCGAGTTAAGAAAAAGATGCAAAATGCATACCGATTAAATCAAAACCTAAACCAACAGTCACCTGTAACAACTGCTTGTACATATGTGTATGTGTGTGCATATCATTGTGCACAACAGTGCTACACAATACAGCAGAGAACAGTTCTGATAATTTTCCCTTTTATCCTCCAGACAAACCATCATAGCTCAGATGCTGTCTATAGGAGGGCAATGTAGTGCAGTTCAACCCCTTAATGAATATGATAGCTGTTTTATCAGTATTCAGGAACAAAAATTTGTTTTATTGCCATGCAAATCTGAGCCACATAACAGCGAATATGAAGTTAGTACCACTGGCCCTTGATGGGAAGGATGCTACATTTGATAAGTATGGAGGAAACTGAGCAGGATGTACATCTGTCCACCTGCTCCTGTACCAAATCTGTTTCAGATGTAGGAGGAGGTCCCAAATTTTAAATGCAGGTCACATGACCATTCCCATGCCCCTTACGGGACAATTTATCTTTCATTGGCTAGTGCTATGTTCCACCTACAAACCAAATTTGACATCTCTTTCTTCACCAGTTCCAGAGACAGGAGGACAGGAGGGGGTTCCAAGTTTAAAATGTAGGTCACGTGACTGCCCACCCCGCTCAAAGGGCAATTTATCTTTCGCAGGCTAGTAGCTGCCATGGCCCACGTACTTACAAACTTTGAAGTGTCTAGCTTGAAGTACATCGGACGATTTTGGTGGATGGACCCATGGACAGAACCATGTAAACACCTGACAACAAAACTATGGAAAGATCTACACGTGTCATGCCCCAAAATGGTACTCACCCACCAGTTGTAACGAGGGTCGGGTTATTATGACAGTTAACTACTCACACTACACTCACACAGATGTTACGTAGTAACAATGCACGTTGTACAGAGTCACATACAGCATTACCAAGCTACGAACAGAACATTTTCCACCATTCCAACAATAACTAGTACTTACATTTATAGCAAATTAACAGATAAAGGAAATCCACAAACCTGGGCATGAACGGTTATGCAATGTCTGTCAAGGCTGGCTTTGTCATAAAAACCAGCCAGACAGTGATGACAACGGTACTGCTTGTTAGTGCAGTGCAATTGCATATGAGCCTGCATCTGCAACAGCAACGACATATTTTATATATAACTCACAACAGCAAAAAACTAGAATAATAATCATAATAATAATAATAATTAACAGACACTTCAAAACGCACAAATAACAGAGAACTGTCACTAAGGCGAGTGTGGTGACAGTCATGCAAACAATGACGCCTTCAGCAAACACTTGAATTGTTCGAGTGAGTGTCAGTGATGAGTGCCGTATCCAAGCTGGAAGTGTTCCACGAGGTAGGGCCCGATGAGCAAAACGCCCGAGGGCCCGTGGAAGCAGTCAGCGATCTTGGTACGAAAAGTTTGTTGTCCTCACAGCAGCAAAGTTGTGTTCGACCACATAAAGTAAACAGGAGAACACACGCTATTCGAAAAACTATTCGAGCCAAGGGGGTCGAAAATGATGCCTCTGCCAGGCCACCAAATCTATCTTTGGCCTCGTGTGACCTTGACCTTGGACATTTTGCATCCGAGTTTTTCTGATGCAATGGACATTTGCTGTAAATTTGTCAGACAGTTCTCGAGTATCTCACTGAAATGGATTTTTGTGACATATTTTGGCCCTGTGTGACCTTGACCTTTCATCTCCTGATCTCCAAAGTTAATCGTTTCATGCCCTTACTCCGTGGACCACTTGTGCCGATTGTTTACTCATTTAAATATAGTGAGTTGAAAAGTCTGGCAACAGATGAACAAATGAACAGACAGAAGAACGAATGGACAGGCTGATAATATTATGCCTCCACCTGCTAGTCCAGCTAGTGTTATTATAAATAACACTAGCACGCTATATAAAAATTAGGCAGCAGCAATGTTATCTATAGTTTGTAACTGCAGTTACACACAATACTACTGTGCAGAGAAGCAAACACACAGTGAGGTGCATCTGTAAGTAAAAAAGAAAAACAATACAATGCAGTGATTATGGTGCAACAGAAAGATAACAACAAGGCAACAATGACTCACACCTACAAAAGTGCACCATATACATCTAATATAAACCATGTCCAGGAAAAGGGAATCATTTTGTTTTCTTGCATAGCTCCTAGAAATTTAATTTAAATTAAGTATTTTAAATTTAGAAATTCAATTTAAACTTAAATTTCAGACAATATAGTCGAGTGAGATAATGCTTATTCTACAAAAAATCGTTAAGTAGTTTTGCTAGCAGCAACGTAAGGAAGATTTCAGCCAAATTGTTGCAGCAATAAGACAAATATTGCATTGTGGTTAATAATTACAGTGGTCTGATTCAAATAAATGAGTGAATGAAAATGCATTTCATGAAATGTTTGTCAGTAAAAAGTATGAAGCGAAACAATGGCTCAAGATAGTTTTGTGACACAGGATGCTGTCTTGGTGGGCTAAAGACACATATAAGGAATGTGACATCAGTGGCAACACTGACTGACGTCTGCCACTTACTTCGTCTAAAATTTGTATTTAAATTGGTTAATTATTCTAACAGCTATGTAAGAAAATAAAAGGGTTCCCTTTTCAAACACAGTGTACATGGCAGTGTGAAATAGAGAAACTAGACAACCAAAGTGATTGAGACGATAAACGTCTAATTAAACTCATAAAAATCAATTTGAATTAAATGATTCATCAGCGTCTCACTATCAAATAATTAAAATTAACACAACAGTTGAAAAAAAAATTAAAAACAAAAATAAATAGCAAACATAAACTCCGACGCTGTACCTTAGAGCTATGTTTAAACACAGCACGACAGTGAGTGCACTGCAACAGATTTGGTGCCGACACGTTCCACTTTCGCTGCATCATACCCGCACTAGACTCAGTGGTGTTGGTAGCTGACTGACAGGATGGAGCCGCTCGTCTGCTTGTAACGACGAGTGAGATCGGTGAAGACGAGTCAAACTCCGAGGTTTCTGCAGTTGCCACTGATCTGCAGCTGGAGCGTGCTGCTCCAACACTAAGATCCATCGGCTCATCAGCATCATCAGCTGAGACAGGCAGCACATTGTATGGAGTGCCCAAATTGTACGGAGTGCCCAAATGAGAATTCATCGTTTTGAGACTGAAGTCAAGTGGCTGATCTTCACAGCTAACTTCCTCTTGCTTCAGCTTGTGACTCCCATTCAGGAACGGCTTTATGTCCAATCTCTGGACCTTATCTGAGTGATACTCATTAGCTTCTAATCCACGCTTTCTTGGGCCTGTGGGTCCGCATGCTCGGCTCAGGCAGGCGGCAGCTGCTTTCTGCTGGGCTACAAGTAACGACTCATCGACGGCCATGAGTGACTCAATGTTAACTCCGGCAACTGCTGCATGCTGCTTCTGAATGTGACGCAGACAGTTGGCCTTTGTTGAGAAGCCAACTGCACAGTCGCGGCACGTAAACGGTTTGTGACAGCAGCTCGACTGCGAGCGAAGATGATGCTTCAATGAACGATAGGACTTGAAGTCTTCTCCACAGTACTTGCACACCGTGTCCACACTGCCAGGTTTGACATCAGAATTCACCACAGCAGCATCCTTTGCTGGTTGAATGTAATTTATTGCACTTTCCTTCGTCTCGTGGCGGTGTTTCTTGCTGGAACATAAAAATTCAATACGTCCAACTAACCACATTCTAGTTTGCAGAAATTTAAACAATTAGCAACCAGAACAGAAAAATCAAAAACTAATATCTCAAATTCAGCACAAGTTTAACTCCATTGCTCGTTCATTAACTATAAAAATGTGTAAACTGTTTTGATTTGCAGTTGCAACTAATAGTATTGGTATCGGTATAGTAGGGTTTAACGTCCACTCGACTCGACCAACCAATCAACAACCAACCAACCAACAATATCACAACTACATTTATTGTAATGCACCTCTCACTATAGAGAGTGAGGCACATGCAAATAATATAATAAGTAAAACTAAAACAAAAAAGAATTAAAAATGCACAAAAACTAAAATAAAACTAAAACAATAAAATTTTAAAAAATAAATTAATTAAAATGAAAGTAGCATGAATCCAATCAGTTCACATAGTCTATCAATAAGATGTCAGTGTTTCCCTTCTTCTGCAGCCAATTTTAGTTTTTTTATTCAATTACCGAGCTTCACACAATATTCAACAGGCTGACGTACCGGACATGACGTTCGCAGTTGGCTTTCGTCGTGAAAGCAAACTCACAGATACTGCACTGGAATGGTCGCTCTCCATTGTGTGTTCTCAAGTGTCGATTCAGGGTGCTGCGGTCGGCACTGGTGTATGGACACTGATCACACTTGTATGGAGAAGAGCCGACATGCAATGACAGTGCACCTACACACACATCACCCAATTCCCTGTCATCCTTTCAAACAGAACTCGTACAAAACTTAGTCAGCATGGTTCCCATTCAATTTCAAACATAAAATTTCCCACCTTTTCCCAGACTATGATGGGTAATATTCTCTTAACTCCCTAATACTCTGCTATACAACAGCTGCTCTTAGGTAATTTTTTGACTCCCTCTACCCCACACTGACTCCATCCCGTTGCCGTTTTGATTTATGCACATATTGTACATGCAGGCATTTCCATTTTTTGTCTCTGCCTTCTTTCTTTCAATTCAATTTTTATTCACTTGTAATATACAGTCGCACAATCCAGATGATGGATGTCATTTCCCTGACCACCAACAAAATTTCTCAACTTCCATCCTGAACCCCCTCAAATCCCTGACGTTCCATGTCAGTGGGAACCAGAGTCAAACAATGGCACCAGTCATAACACTATAACATCACTCTATGACATAATAATAATAATAATAATAATAATAATAATATACATATTTCTATCCCGCGATAGGTCATAACTTCAGAGGCAGTGGAGATCAAGTTGACAACGAGAGAGCCAGTAGACAATGGAAGAGCCAGTAGAGCCATACAATTATATCAGTGTCACAATTCAAAATCAGACAGCATGTAGGGTCAAAATAATACCCTAATTAGCATATAATGCAAATGCAGATAACACATAACATTACACACACACATACAACAGTCTGAGACGATATAACAGCATATTCTTTCATCTAAAGCAAGAAGTAAGAGACATGAAACACTGTTTACACAGTTTCACGTCTCATATTTCAACATTTTTGCCGCGCGATGCTATGCATAAGCACAGCCTATGCCGTCCTGCAGTGTCTGTCTGTCTGTCCGTGTGTCTGTCTGTCTGACACATTCGTGAGTTGTCAAAATGAATAAACATATCACCAAAATTATTTCACCGTCGGGTAGCCATGCCATTCTAGTTTTACCGTGCTAAACGGCACGGCAATATTCAGACGGGAACCCCCCTAACGGGGGCGTTGAATGCAGGTGTGGTATCCAGAAATCGCAATTCTGAGCCTATATCTGGCTTGACTGCCTGTGTTAACGCTGCAACAGGCAGGTGTTATAAACGCAGTCACCGGTGGACAACGGCCAGCTTATCACAAGTTGACACATCGCTGGTAGTAAGTGGTGGTGTTGATTGCGGGAGAAGACGACGAAATGTTTATGACAAGAAGCCTCAACATTACGCCAAAGACAACAGAACAGCGCATTTAACCGCACGCAGTAATAAATCTGTAGCCTACATACCTAACAATAAATAACTCTACTCGATGTTTTGTACTGTTGAAACTAACTACTGACAGACACAAAGCATCGCACGGTTTCTTTGCAACAGCAGAGCTACTTGTAAGGAACAAGAATTACCAAATGTGAACGAAAACTCCACAATACAATCAGTTCCGTAGTGTACAAAATACAAATTAATAAAAGTACACCCTGTACCCAGCTTTAAAATTAGTCAGAAACCTCCAATAACACACTTGGTGTATATGACAAAAAAACAAACAACCACATCAGTACTGAACCAGGCACTTATTCCAAATGGTGATAACAAAATATTTCCTAAAACAGTAAGTATGATGAACTTGTCTATTAAAAATTATGCAGGTAAAGTTGCCAAAACAATAAAATGGCAAAAACTAACACAGCACCTATTATTTGCTACTAACCTTGGTACTTTACATATTTATTTAGTTACTTACTTTATTAATTATTTAAATTCAATAATACATACTTGTTCTGTTGGATTCTTCAACATCAGAGCTGTCACTTAACTTTGCACCACCATCAGCACAGACAGTTCCGGCTGGTGCCAACAAATTTGCATCAGGTGAACAATTCTTGACTGTATTTGAGGCCACTGCTGGTGACTGCCTCTCTAATGATGCACCAGGTATAAATGGAGAAAGAAATGGAAAAGTGCCAGTCATAGCAGTAATCGACTGTATGGAACTTGCACCGGCATTCAGAAAAGACATACTGTCAGAGGTGGAAATAAATCGGAATGCCGACGGAGCGACTGCCTGGGAAGGAACAGCACTGGGAACTCGGACTATACTGGAGAACACTGGAGTAACAGGTGCTGTGAGTGCCATTAATGGACCAACAACCAATGGAGTAGCCAAACTCAGCGAAGCACTGCCAGTAAGCGGATCGTCCGCAATCTTCAGTAGGTTCTGATTTGCGTCAACATCAACAACCTTGGTGACATGTTTCGGAGGACCAACATTCTCCAGCGCATCATCAGTGACTGGAAGTGCCTTCAGACCGAGGACAAGCAGAAATTCCTCTCTGGTAACTTTGCCAGCACGAGGATCACTATCTTCGGATGATCTCAGAAACTCCACGACAACTTGTGGAGCATCGTGGGTCAGCATCATATGTTCGTCGCGCTGCGCATGTGACACAAAGCACAAACTGCATGCCGTGCACGACATCGCATGTTTTGCTTCATCATGCACGTTCATCACATGCAGATCGTGAGCTGCTGTGCATGGAAAGCTTCGATCACACGAGTGGCAAGTAGCAGACGCCTTCGCCACCTGCCAGAAAGGAACGTGTTCCGCCGAAATCTGAGCAACAAGTGCAAACTTAGTGCATGAAAAGTCCAGCTGCAGCAGCATTTCCTGAGAACTCACTGACAATGATGAAAAGCTCTTTATAGCAGTAACCGACTTTTTTGTTACATCACTTGCCGCCTTCTCGTCATCATCTGACAAAATCGGATCATGAACTCCGTCCTTTGCCAGGTGGCTGCCATGAATGTGACTGTCAAGTTTCTGTAAGCCCTTAAAGATGGAGTGGCAGACTGGACAGCGCACAGTACACTGAGAAGCAGACTGGTTTGGATGTCGTTTTATGATATGGAACCTAAGACCATAGATTGTGCAGACCACATCGTAGCACACGGGACACTGCAGTCCCGTATCCCCACACTCCTGTACAAAACATACCCAAGTAATACTGATTATGGAACAAGTGCCATCAGCAGAACCAAAATTCACTTCCTGCTTTTAAACGTCATCTGGAGTGGAGTTGGTCGTAAATGCCATCTTGCAGATTCATTCACTTTTCAAGTTAGCTTATCCCACCCCCAGTGACCCACCCTCATTCTTTAATAGATTTCGGCATTATATGAATATTTTACTTACTTACTTCAATATGTGCCAAATATCTCATTCAGTTAATAAACTGTGAACACAAATCTACGTAAAATTCAAAATAACAAGCAGTTCAGCATTATGTTAATGTCATAATATGTATTAAATTTAGAGCTCGATCATGACTTACATCAACAGTAAATGCAGAAAATACCACTGTATTGATAATGCAACAAGCTTAACCCTATAATCGCCACATTTAAACCGCAGAGCAATGGACCATCATATAGCAATACAGTGATTCGTACACTTGCCGTTGATAGGTGGGCTGTTACATTTGCCCAGGCCCCTCCTCGCTGTACCAAATGTAACAGCCTACCTATCAACGGCCAGTGTACCAACTTCGTATTGTTTGATGTATAACTATAATTGCCTTTGGAGTCTAAAGGGTTAAGATCATCAGCTTTATAATCACGTCTGGGCATCAAAAAGGAACAATAGTTGCTCGTCATTAACATGAAAATTATGTAACAAACTGACCTGCTGTGATGACGAAGCACTGACTGATAAATCATCTGCTGACTGTTCATCAGAACACGCTTCAGTTTTGTTGGCATAGCGAAGATCAACCGCACCATCAAAAATCTTTTTCACTGGAGAGTGACTGTCATCAGCCTGCAGCTTCCGTTTCAGACCCTTTCCATCATCGAAAAGGTTCCGTGACCATCCACTAATATCATCGCTGGCGATTGGCAGAGGACGTTTCTTGCCACGTGGGCTGCGTGAACTGGGAGAAATGACGAGAGAGTGAGGACTGTCTGGGTCTGCAGCAGTGCTGCCTGACGGCTCTTTCTCGTGAATGCGCATATGTCGATGCATGTTGCCGTTGGTCGTAAATGCCATCTTGCAGATTCGACATTCAAATGGGCGTTCCCCTAAACACAGACCGCAGTGCAACTTTGCTGAGGTCACTACACTTCTACCTTTAACGTATCATGTGTCTGCATTCATCGCAATGTTGCATCAATAGACAGCATTTCACAAACATACTGTAATATCGACGTTCAACAACACATCCTTGAAATCCACAGCCACATAAAGTATCACCATTGTTACCTTTGCCAAGTTGGTTACATATCTGTCTGTCTGTTTGTTCACCATCATCATCATCATCAGCACCATCATCGATTATTACCGTGCGACTCTATATAGTGCGGACTATGCCGTCGCAAAATGTCTGTCTCTGTCTGTCCATTCGTCCGTCCGTCCATCACAGATCTTCAAACTTTTTTCATCGTCGGGTAGCCACACCATTTTAGTTTGCCATACCAAATGGTATGACAATATTTAGATGGCGACCTCCTAACGGGCACGT
>Ga0209339_1000817_pt1 | contig 12097 bp, 2 predicted proteins | sample OlaalgELextract3_FD_187376 | JGI IMG/M metagenome (GOLD analysis project Ga0209339, IMG submission 187376) | Olavius algarvensis symbiont microbial communities from Tuscany, Italy - Type A ELBA extract 3 (SPAdes) (version 2) | ecosystem: Host-associated > Annelida > Digestive system >... | reverse complement strand
AGACCTTTACCTTCACCTGATGTGTGTATGTCTGTCTTTATTTGGTCCGATTGTAGGTGCGAAAGCACACTTACGTATGTCGATTAGACCACCATCATCAACGTAGTCGGATACATCGATATCAACGATATTTTCGACCCACCTCGACAGAGCTGATGGGAGGTACGGAGAATGCTCTCAGAACTGAGGCAGTGAGTGCTACATGTGAATCTGCAATGGAATTTAACAACCTGTTTAACATATGCTTTATTGTAATGCAAGATATGTATTACAATCCATCAAAACAACATTAAGTTACTGAAGTTAGTCAAAACAGTGTACAAAATTAAAAAAACTCAGGTATCATACACGATTCTATAACTACAAAATTACATTAAAACGGGTTCAGCAACATACATCATTCCGATTCTCACAATTTCTTATTAAAACTACAAGGCCACACAACTGTAAAGTACGCTGAGTGAGAAGGCACTTTCATGTTGGCTCAAAAATACAACTCAATTTCTGGACTCGGAACACGTACAGTTTGCATCACACAAAAACAATTGCATCACACAAAAACAGCTGCAGTTATGTAGTAGACAATGTGCGCAACTGTACTGCATTCTTATTACAACTTTCACTTTTCCAGTCTTACTTGATTTGAGGATTCTACTGGAATCATTCAGTACTGCTGATGATGCAGGTACCTGGATTTTTTGTTTGCAATCATGTCGTGACAACTTGCCAGTAATATGACGTCTGTTTTTATTTCACTGCTCATGTTCTTTTCACAACGGTGTTACAAGTTGTACTTTGTCCTTGTTCCACATGCATTTGACACATTTAATAAACATTACTTATCAACTTCTATCATCTGACTTCATACTGGAACATTTCATTTCAAACAGATCAACTAATATGCTGCATCGACGACATCAAAGAAGAATGCAAAAACCATATATAAACTGCAAGGTTGATTGGTTAGTGTTTAACGACACCTGTACCACCACAGTGAGATAAGATTGATTGAATTACAATGCAGTAACATAAAATACTTAAAAAGCTCGAAACACATGTACAGAGACGTCAGCTGTGCACAGTGCAAAACAACAATGCTCCGATGACCATTCAACACTGCATCAAGGCAACAAAGTCGCCAGAGATTGGCACTGATTCCGTGTCACACTGAAAGTTACGTTAGTACAAATAAATTCAAGGCACGCATGCTGTCAAAGACGACACTGGGTTGTACCAGCTGAACATGTATCAAACAACAATGTAAACATGGCTCAACAAATGGACATGACTGCTACCAACTCCTCAAATCAACGAAACACAGTCAAATCTGTCTCTGTTTTGATGTTGCTAAATAGAAACGACAGTAACAACAGAACTGCGGTCGAGTTACGAACATGCAACAGCAAAGACTGCATCAACTCCAATAATAGGGATATGACAGAGCTGCCGAAAATCTGTATCCGATGAGTGTGTTTTTACAAGTTCATATCGGATGCGGATGTTTACTTCAAAGTTTATTTACATAACAACTAACAATGAAGTATGCTAGCAATGAATACTGAACGACCTAACAAACGATCAACCGAAACACTCGTGCAACCTCATGGGCATGACCGCAAGTGTTTGGCAAAACTGACCGATATTATACAAGAATTTACCGAGATTTCACTGTCATATCTGAAACTGTTTCCAAGCATTTTATGGCACTAAAGGTGGAAACTGCTTACACTTAGTTCTACTATTTGACACATTTTGGATTCATAAAAACCTGAAAAGCTCCATAATATTTCAATGCGATGTCTGTCACACCCAACAGTGGAGCAGACCGGATAATGGTAGTCGGACTGTTCATACATAAACCTACACATTGATTGGTATGTATGATGATTTTAAAGTATGAACTACATCACAGTTGAATTGTATCAGACATTTCACTGAAATGGAAAAAGTGCATGATTCTTACTTGTCCCAATAATTATGCCAATTATATGTCCTAACACAATAATCCGTGATTCATATACAATCAAATTATAAATACAAATACATTCAGTACTATATCAGTCATTTACACATATTTAGATTTAAATAAAATGTATTTCATAACTGAACTTCCATATCAACAAACATTTAATATACTGAGCAAATGATCGTATCGGCAAATACACTATGAACAGGAAACAAAACTGCTATGTTTAAATGCCTTCTTAGCTGAGCATATAATCTGATAATCTGACGTAGTAGTTTAGTGTAGTTTTAAATGTGTTTTTATTTTATTTTATTTTTTCCTTGTCTTTTTTTCATTTTCTTTTTATTGTGTACCTTGTGTACGATTTCATAATAAATATATATATATACTGCAGTCTATAAAAAAGATGACAGTAAACTTTCTGTAATAACTTTTGCAGATCTTCACTGATTTCAATAATTGGTTGCACCAAAGTGGCAAAAAATTGGAAACCGCTTACGTCGTTAGCAAACGATAATTGAAAGTTAACTAGAAATGAATTTTGCACCTCATAGCTCCAAGTCATCTCACTTCACAATGTGTAAGCATGCTACCATGAAAGATCAGAAGACAGAACTTTTCATGTAAGCACTGAATTCTTCTTCATAAAAAAACATCAAAATACAGACATAGAATTCTTGTGAGAAGTTTATAAGGGTTGACAATGTTAAAAATGTCCGCCTTCAGCGTAGGCACAGACTGGCTGAAAGTCAACATCGCCACTGATCAAGGGGATCTTTCACAGACTAGAATTCTAGTTTGCGGTATTAGCAAACGATGTTTTGATGACATCATTAACAAGTGCACTGGAGACGATATGAAAATCCCCTGCTTGCCGCCATTCAGCAAAGGGCTTAACAAATTTCACAGGTGACACACAACGAACAGACAGAAAGACATTGCGTAAAGCCCCACATTTGTGAGTGGGAGACTTAATAAGACACTGCTAAAATAGTGTGCAAGTAAATGACTGACTGCAATACAAATTCATTTCCCGTTATGGCAGTCCGAAGTTATTAAAATCAGTTAAGATTTGCCAAAGTTATTGACAGAAGCTTACTGGCACCTATTTTGTGGACCATAGTGCCATGTGGTTTGATATCAGTATTTTAATTCTAATATCTTGATATATGAAAACTGCAGATGATACAGGAAAATCTCAGTGCAAGGTAACCCACCCACCCCTCGTCTCCCGGAATTGGGCAATCACTCTGGAACACTGGTCTGTAATTGAATTATATCAAACCATCTGCAGCAGACCTCTTGCCAAAAACACTTAGGCATTTTTTTCAACTTTTCATGTCCTTGACAACGATCTTTGACCTTTCAAGGTTAAATATGTCATGGAGCGATTGAAGCACTGTTGTGGAGTATTGTGGTCTTTACTTGTTTATCTTACGTGACTGTGTTACCACCATAAAATGATTTCAGCATTTTCCTGATCCTGACCTTGCTTTACCTTTCAACATCCAAAACGTAATGAGGGGCTGCTGCAAAACATTTAGTTGTTAAGTAAATCGGACCACCTGCAGCAGAATAATGTCAAAAAAAAACGATTTTGGCATTTTTGCACCCTTGACCTTTAGCTTTTTGACGTAAAGATGTGCAGCAACTGATGGAATATTATAGAACATTTTGGTCTTTACTCAAATTTACTCATTTTATTTTTAGTTTCATATTTTAAGGTTTTGTTCATTCCGTGTGGTAGACTAAGCTGTCTACCCATCAGATTTTTACAGCACGTTAAATACACACTATCATATCATATCGTAAAGTAGATCGGACCATTTTGGGGATGCACATGCATTGCACAATGACACTACCACAACTACACATCAGTAGTCATTCGGTCATGTGTAAACATCACTGTATATGTACTGAATAGTTATAATTTGTAATTTGCACAGCACATTACATACTACACGTGGCTAAATAATGTAGAACATAACACAAACTAGACTGTGCTCAGACAGCACAAACCTCCGCCAAAGCATCTAACCCCAAACATAAGTGATCCTGGACTTGAACCAGATTTCCAGATTAATCTGGACATCTGCCAGATCGCTCCCAAAATCTTGCAGTATATCACCTTGTCTCCATCAGTCATTCTGCCGAGTACGGTGAAAATCAGCCGGTGACTGTATGAGAAATGCTAATTGATCTCAAAACCGCTATTCCGCAATGGTGAGGGAAGCAAAAATGATCTGGAATATAGGACCGGATCACCATCAAAAGTTAATTAGTTTTTCCAACTGGCAGGCCAAATCACAGCAACAATTACTTTTGCAGTAATCCGGCAAACAGAATTACAGAATGAACTGCCGACCTGATCACATAACCTCCATCTTGGTGGAGGTAAAAATGTCCACCGCTGAATCAATTCAGTTGAGCACGATCACCTCACCAGCATTATTACTATCAACCACCTGCCAGAGGGACTATTGTCACTCACAGCATTTCAACCGTGTTGTATCAATTGTGGCTTATACGAGACTGACATATCTCTGGCTGCTATATACCTAATACATCATGGGCCATAAAAAACGTGCCACTCGATATTCGTTCATAACTTTTAGAAATGTTGGCCAATTTTAAAATTCCTCACTGTTGTACTCGGCAGTAAATTTGCAACAAGGCCCATGTCATATTTCCCAATGCACCTTAAATGTGTCACTAAACTATTTTGTGAAATAAAAAAGATCAACAATTACAGTTCTCTTGATCTATTTAACTGAATAACAGATTTGCTTTTAAACCTTAGCATATTTGTGCTCTTAAATCATATTAAATGCTCAAAATGCCCTCCTTTGACATGAATACACGCCCAAAGACGTTTGTGCCACTCATCCATTGCATCATGACACTTTGTCCCAAGCCGTGCCAGACCTTCGTCAGACGCTGCTTCAGTTCATCAACGTCATGAACTTGGTGAGTGTCGCAAATGAATGTCTGTGCATGCATTCATGCTAAAGGAGGACACTTCAGCATTTAATGTGACTCAAGAGTACACAAACAATTAAGTTTATTTGGTCAATTTTGTCAACAACAAGGCAAAACGGTAATATTGTGTTAGATATGTCAGACTGTTACTATTTTTGATATTATGTCTTTCACAAGGTAGTGTAGTGTCGTGCTGCAGGTGTGGTGGGAAATATGACAAATTTACTGGTGTGTCAAACACTGAAAAAATATCAAAAATGGTCAACATTTATCAAAGTTATGAATGTACATCAAGTTGCATGTTTCTTTATGGCCACGATGTATATGCTAACTAGACTGCTCGTCCAGATCACTGACTTGAGACATTTTCACTGACTAACAAGGAACAATTAACTGCTGACCAAAATAATCACACTACAACACCCACACACAGTCTTCAGTACACTCCACTCATAATCTTATTTATGTCAGTCACAAAAAAGCCAAAAATAACTTTAATCTCGTGTGGTCAACGAAAAATAACACACGGTCCGATCTTATGACACCAAAGACAACAAAGTAAACTACAAGGCGTACAGAACAAAAAATGAAGTAAATACCATAAGTAATAACAATTTTCATTTTTATGGCGCACTTTGTCGGAAACTTGCAAGAATTTGTCCCAAACATCATCAGAACTGCATATAGATGGTCATTTTATAGCACAGCATCGAGCTCATTTATTCTGGACCATCACAGCAATTATAGAGTGTCTATCATGATGCACTTGTCAGCCACATCCTGGCAAAATAGCAATGCATTACTTAGGCTTAACGGGTCGGCAGTAAGACAATCGTACAATTCTGAAGACATAAAATACTTCATCCAACGTCATACAGACTCCAAATTAATTATGTCACTGCTGCAGAAGTGTGTTAATTATCTAAAATGTACTCATACCACCTGGTGTACAACGGCTGCTTCTACAAGCCGTTAAATTCAATCAAGTGTAAAATCACTTTCACACATCACACAACTGGTCACTGTGTCACAATAGTTTAAAAAACAACAAACTAACTTGCATTACAAACAGCATCTTAACATACAGAGGCACACAGATTCGAAGACAGTTCGGAGTCGGCCACACAATTTGATTTGATACTGCGTCTGACAAATACGGTACATTCAGTATGATGGCTACAGGGTGTATTTGAGTTTAACATGCCCGTCCTACTTGACACATTACAGGTCATTTGGGAGTCGACCTTCCCAGCCAATCATATGAATGGAGCAAAAATGGTCATCTATGATCCTAACCAATCACATGGCTGGTACTTGCAAAATAAATATAACTACAACCAACCGACGACACAAAAAAACCTAAACAGTTAATAGAAACTACTAACATAAGCAAAACTAAACCTAACAAAACCAAAGCCTAGTTCAGGTCGCCTTTTACGCCATCACAACAGGAAACAGCTTCGGCCTATTCTACATCTCCCTCAGCCTGCATGAGCTCACTATGATGGGACTTGCCAGACTAAAAACTGTAAAAAAAATTGCAGAAAATTTATTACACAAGCTGCACTGCCACAGAAGCTGCATCTACCGGCCGGCCACTAGTCTGCCCATCCTACACATGATACAGACATTCTTGTTAAGGAACAGCGTGAACATGTGCTAGAAACCGAGATGATTAACAACAAGATAACATAACGACTATCAATGACATCACCGATAATGACATCAACAATGATAAAATGAGAAGTCGACAAAAACACAAATCACAAGCATCCAACGGATATCATGCGTTAAGCAGAAAATCCAACTTATAAAACAAACCTTAGTACAAACCACACTTTTTTCATGTGTTACAAAAAGCTGTGGCCTACCATACAGATGGTAAAATTCACCATCAACCGACTGCTACTAACCAAATGATAAGCAGTAGAACACAGAGATGGCATTGGAGTCTACAGCAACCTAATCTCCAGTCAACTCTTAATATAGATGACTGGAAAAAGTTTTGATGAAATCTACACAGCTGCTAGTATACAATGGCTGTGTGTAAAAACTGCACAGAAAACTAGTTCTATGTTTGACCGACAGCATATACTGGATTATCCCACCCAATATTAGACTGTATGTGCCACCAGCTGCTTCGATACAGCCATGCTGCAAAACGATGCTGAGAAACCTTAATGACCATCTTGCTTCATAGTTGATAAACAGATGAACAACACACTTAAGAAGCTACACCACATACTGATGCCCAACAACTGAACAGCCAAAACTTGGGACGGCTTTTTAGCACGTACATCAGCAAGACTATTCTCATGGCACGTTATAACACGCATTAGTGGCTAATAACATCGGCGTACACAAACACTTTACAAATCAGTCTATACGTACAATAATAAAAAACTATCAAGCCTAAAATGTCACCAAAACCAAGTAAGAGTATTAGATTATATACAAAATTATGAAAGCGATCAATGTCTACATAGCACATTCATACAAAACAATTCCAAGTACTGCATAATATAAGTTACTGACTGCCACTGAACGGCCGCAATATAGTAGCAGTGTTATCACGGATGTAATAAGCATTCATTACATATTATAAGCATCGTGTTTTAATTGCATTTTTAACAATAAAAACGGTGGGAAACTGACAAAAACTTAAATAATAATGGATAAAATTGATTCGTGTCGCGCAACATTCAAACAAAAATTTAACATAAACTGCACTGCATTGTCTTCTGAATCTGACTGACAGCAGTTATATTGCAAACAATATGCATTGTTTACACCAAGCAATTTTTGTCAAAAATATTATTTTCATTAAAAAACATGTTCCACTTGGAAAGCTTATTACATCTTTGTGTTGAACAGATCCTGCAGAAACGTCCATCAGTTCAGTCAGTTAAGCACCTTTATAGATAACAAACATCACTTTGTACCACAACTCTCGTTAACACTACATGGGACGGCTTGCACTGTACACTGTGTATGACATACTCACGACTCAGTCAGTACTGCCTACTACTTCGCACTTAAGGATATTAACTGCGACAGAATTATGTTCGCTCAGCAAAATTTAACACAAACAGACCACTATACAGGTATACAATGATTGGTATGCTGGCAGCTAATGGGTGGGCTGTTCCTTTTGGTACAGCAAGTAGAGGCCTGCCCAGTCTCCTCCTCGCTGTAACAAATGTAACAGGCCACCCATCAACAACCAGTGTACCAACTTCATATTATTCGATGTGGCACTATAATTGCCAGTGCCATTAAATGGTTAACTCAACTTCAACCATGGGTCTGGATGCTGGATTCATAATTAAAGATCCGCCGACATAGTAATAAGCAACCATTCCATACACAACAACCTCAGCAATCAGCTAATCCTGTCAGAAGTAGCGTTTCTCTGCAGAAAGTCAAGGAATTATTATTTTCAAATTTATCGGGATAAACAAGGAATTATACTTATCCATTTTTAATTTGCCATTTAACATCTGTATTCTCGCTGCGGCTGAGAAACAGAAGGCATTTCACACATAAATTTACAATTATGCTGTTGGTAATTTCTTCACGCTGGCAGCAGTGCACAGAAAGAGGTCACAACAATTAACAGTCCAGTTGACATCTGCATACATTGTGACCAAGTATTTCCAGCTGAAACCACATTAATGATGAAGCTACTATCTACAACAAAAAAACTACAAAAAAATTGACAGGACACAGACAAAGCTCCACGATTTACTTGGCAACAGGATGACATCAACAGTTCTATAAAACATCGAACGTTGACGAGACTGAAATTTAGCAGTGAATCATGACCAAGTGACACTGGTGTACCGTTTCCAAATGACCAATTCAAATATTGTGCAACAAACTATCATGATCCACCAACCATGAACCAAGAACCATTAACTCGAACATCAAGTCTTTAAATCCACTGTACGCATAATGGGAGATCATCACTCAGTCGTTGTTGTACACACTGCACAGTTCAATCCGCTCTGGTCCCATATGATAACTCAGTAAACCACACTGGCTAGTCCTTGATCAGTCTGTATATGTTGTGCTGCGTCCCATGTTCGCTGGTCGATACTTCGAACACGTACGCAATACACAGTAGTGTCTCCTGGCTGTCTTTGTTTGTAACAACCTGACATCATGCAAAAACTAAATTTTAACTGTAAATAACTATGAAAGAGAGCAAAATGTTGGTAGTAACTGCCTCATCAGTGACTCTTTGAGTTGAATTATAACCTGACAATAATGACTATTTTTGTTATCAAGCACTATTATTATTACTACGGTGTGTCCCAAAAAAAATGAAACACGCATAATCTTGAATATCTTGTACAGTTGTAAGTCTATTGCAATGAAATTTAGCATGTGATATCCTGATGCCACCTCACCTTAGTTACATTTCTGCACTACCTGACATTACACAACAACTGAAACACGACATGGACGAGCTGAAGCATCAACACGAGGGACCATATTCCTCAGGGCATCATCAACAAAGCCACTGACTAGTGGCAAACACAGCTGTGTGCATGCGTAAAAGGAAAGAGACGTCACTTCAAACACCTACTGCAATCTACGGGGTGTTTCAGAAAAAAGTAGCCCCCCCCTAAAACTTTTTGGAATATTTTTACTTTGGTTAAAGTCTTTTTGCAATTTAAGTAAAAGTTGACAGATGACGACGGCTCACCCAGTCATCCCATCATCTCCCATCACCTTTGGTCACAGCATAAATTTTTGCAAATTTGTTGGCAATTCATATCCACATATATCTACCAATTTTTGTAGTTATCTTAACATTTCATCAAATCGCGTTAATTTTTCAACGACTACCCATCGTTTTCACCCTCTCAAGTTTTGAGTAGCATATTCACCCAGAAAATGAAAATGCAGCATTTCGGAAATGATGTAATTTTTCGTCACCGCGTGTCTTAGGGTCCGATAATTGTAAACAATCGATAAATGACTGATTTTTTTACTACTAACATTTTACTGACATTGTTTTTAAGCTTGGAAAGGCCTACCAATGGATAATATATCTTACAACGACAAACTGCGCATGAAGACGTTTCGTGAGTAAGAACTTGGTGCAAAATCAATCATTTCCAGTTAAACTGACAAAGGGTGGAAGTTGAGCACTGTTAAGAAAGTGTGCAGTCGAGTCGACCACATTGGCTTAGCCATTATGTGTAAACCATGTAGTGGAAGACCTGCTACCGCATTTTCATTTTATGGGTGAATACTCAAAACTTGACAGGGTGAAAACGATGGGTACTCGTGGAAAAATTACTGCCATTTGATGAAATATCAAGATAAATCTACAAAAGTCGGTAGATATATGCGGATATGAATTACCAACAAATTTGCAAAATTTCACGCAAAAAGACTTAACCAAAGTGAAAATATTCCAAAAAGTTTTAACAACTGGCTAGTTACACAATCATATGAAATGAAAGGAGACAGTGGCATGAGTGACAAGCAGCAGTCAAAGACCTGGAGGATTGTGAAGTTTTCCAGCACGCTGTTCATCATGTACTTCTTCGGCAGATGCTTCAACTTGTGTATGAAATTAACGAGATATTCACACATCGGAGATCGTTCAATTCTATAAATGAAGTGACTGCCTTCACGTTGTGAGTACTCCGTCTGACAGCGCACAACATACCAATAATGCATACACGCAACATGCCATAGATGTTACGTATAATGGTCACCACTAACATGCAAACATGGAAGCTAGTTGTATTCCTCTAGTGACATGACACTGTTGGTTCGGTAGCAGGAAGAGCATCCGATCTCTGAAATATCCCGTTCCACCAGCTTTTGAAAGGAAGATCTCTGGAGGACCTGGCCTAACCTGTGACAAGCATGGCAGACAGGCCAGCTGAATAAAAACCAACAGCCATACGCCCTACATCACACAGTCCAGTTACACCGGCATTTGATGGGCAGGATATGCCACAGTTAGAGGGTGAGTTTTTCTAAAAGCAATGAGGCAATTTTTTTGGACAAAATGCACACATGCCAGTAACTAATTCATCTACACAACTGCAGTCAAAAAAATAAATAGTTTTAACTCAAACAACTTTATTTTTTGTATTATTAGTTTTGTGCTAAAGTGGAACAGAAACTGAACTTTCATTTTTGCAGTTGTGCGGACGCCTCAAATCAGTGGAAATCAAACCCAGATCACTCATCAAATTAACGGCCTAGCCATAGCCATCGCTGCCTATAAAACACTCTATTCATATATACATGTTAAATTTACCTCAATCTTTTCTACAACTTGCTTGCCAAATGAGCACACCTTTGTCGAGCACTGTATTACCATATCCACAGTACTCTCATACCTGTGCCACACACATACTGACGTGACATAACATGAACATCATACAAACTAGACAAAATAAGTAGAAAAGAATTTGGTAAAATTCTAAAAACAAGACCTAATTAGCCAAATTTATGCAAATATTCAAAATCCATTAACTTTGTAGCCCTTTGTAGAAGCTGCCCATATATTATTTATACATTTATATCAAATTTCATCAAAATCACACTCAACATGACAGAAAAGAAACAATTTAAGTAAAAGCTGACAGATGACGACGGCTCACCCAGTCATCCATCAGCTCCCATCACCTTTGGTCAAAGCAGAACTATAAAAATTTATCAAATCATCTCCTACAGTGTCTGTTGAGAACTGTGTGCTTTATAAGGCCAAGCAGTATGCAAGTGTCAAGTTGAGACTGCAGGGAAGATTACGACAGTGAGAATCTTACAGATTTGAGACGCCATAGAAGCTATGCATCTCATCCGTGACTTCTGTGTTGATGTCGGCCTGCCAACAACAGTACACAACAAACACATCCAACTGACCACAATGCACCATGTTATTCTATTAACTAATTTTTAGGAAAATCGTTTCAAACAACTTCTAGCAATGGCTACTGCTACTGATGTTACCTATAAACCGAAATGACTGTAGCAAGTTCTGAGGGCCCAATCTCCGGCAGAAGAAAAGTAAGTAAGTAAGTATCGTACATTTATACAGCGCATTACGTGAGACACCCCTAATGCGCTAAACGTGCTGATAGGCAGAGAAAAGATGAGTCTTCAACGACTGTCTGAAGG
>Ga0209339_1000816_pt1 | contig 12100 bp, 9 predicted proteins | sample OlaalgELextract3_FD_187376 | JGI IMG/M metagenome (GOLD analysis project Ga0209339, IMG submission 187376) | Olavius algarvensis symbiont microbial communities from Tuscany, Italy - Type A ELBA extract 3 (SPAdes) (version 2) | ecosystem: Host-associated > Annelida > Digestive system >... | reverse complement strand
ACCACACGCGACTTCAGAGCGACCTGTCGGCGGACTATCGCGGATTGTCTGTTCGTTTTCATCCACTTATCGACTGCTGCGACGTGTCGTCGTTGTCCGCGACTGTGACGAAGTTCGAATTTATTTTGAATTTTTTAAAACCGAAATTCGAATTTTAAATGATGACGAATTTAACATCCCTAACTGTTGGTATGGTGAGATGAAGCATGGACATCTATTGTCCATGGATGAAGCATAGGCGTATGCCGGCTGTTGATTAAGTGAACGGGCGGCAACGACAGCACAGTGGCTTCAAAGGCTGCTTCCTGCTACCTGCCTCCCTCCCTCACCAAAAGGCTGTCACCGTCATCTCTGATCTCGCCGATTTGCCACTTAGCAATGTATATGCTGGAGATGCAGACGCGCAATTAGGCCTACTACGACGGCTTGTCTGTGCGTTCCATTTGTAGGTACGCGTTTGTACGCACCTGTACGCTTATGTAACTCTGTGACCCAATACTCGCGATATTTAAAATGCTCTACGAAAGGTAAAAATTCGGATCGAAATTCGAAATCTAGATTTTCTTTAAAAAATCGAATCGAAATCGATCGAGTTTTGAAATTATAAAATCGTCCATCACTAGTATTAACAGTCCTGTATAGTTTCATGTATGCGTTACCTTTTTCTTTGCCAGAGATTGTGACAGTGATCATTCTGTAGTCACTTATTTATAAACAAGAAGCTCAGCTGTTGCAGAGAAGCTGCACAATGTTTCATGTCACTGAATATTTTGCTAAGTCACTCTGGGTCATTCAAAATGACAACCTTGAGTAGGGAATTATAAGTCCCTATTAGTATTCCATTGTCACTATGTTTTTATCCCATACCGTTTCTGAGATATTCAGCGTCAGATAATGGCAGGACCTTGAAATCTGGCTTAGAGATCACTCAAGATCATTGAAAATGGCACCACTGGATAGATCGTATATGAGTTCCTATTTGCATTCCATAGTAACTATAGCCTTGTCTTGTATCGTTTCTGAGATAAAGCGAGATATTGGTCAAAAATCGCGATTTTTACACCCCCTGCTCAACACTGTTGGAATATTGCCATAACATTTTGTGTGGAACATCTAAGACGGCATGGATATGCGACGGTGAAAACGTTGAGGATATGTTTAACCGTTTTGACGCAGTACCGGCATATCATGGACAGACAGACGGACATTTTGTGACAACATAGTCTGTGCTTTGCATAACATTGCGTGGTTAGAATAGTGTTAGTACTGTTAACCTGTACTTTTGCTTGTGGTATGGGCTAGGTGCGTTAACGAACTATCATCGGATTATGACACATCGAGATCATCCATACCTGCGTTGATATCATACACGGCAATAATCAAGGTAATGATTGCACAGTTGATTATTTGCACGTTTTTGTTTCTTGCAGGTTTAACTGAACATCACAGTGATTGTGCTGTGCTTCGAGTAATACAGCTTGTTGTGTCGAGCTAGAATCATAACTTCAGTTGTTATGGCTTCTTGTTCTGCTTGGCTGATCGCAAAAGTCGGCATTGTGACTTGGTGGCAGCTTTCATCATGATAAATTTTAAACTGTTTTTCTTCTTGAAGTGTATCTGTTACAAGTACATTGCTGTACTGTGGTTCTCATAAAACGTGACAGGTTAATTTTGATCATCAGTCTGCCGTATCTTAACCAATTGGTACATTTTTGTACCGTTGTAGTAAGAAAGAAGTAAAGTGTATTTCCTCACTCTAGAGTGCATACACATACTACAAGTTTCTACAACCTTGTACAGTTCATCAGGCAACTTGACACTTTTTAGTTGCATCATCATCGATAACAGAAACCAACTTACGCTTTTACTACATAGGGTGCATATGAGTTGTGGATGACATGGATCAGTTTACTCTGAGTGCATGGAGAATTCCTTCCTGGTTAAAACAGTTCAAAACTTATTAGGATTAGTTAAGCTTTGGTAGATCAATCGTCAGAAGTACTGTAGAGCCAGATATTTTTGCAGCCATTAATATTTGCGAATTTGAGTTCAAACTTAATTTTGCACCAGAATAGTTTGCGTTTTTGAAGTACATGTACTGACCCAGAAACAGTACTTGGTCCACTTACACTAAATGATACGGCTACATTTATTGAAGGAAAGTTCACATATAAATCTGCAATTGCTCAGCTTTAGAGGATGTCCCCTACTGCACGGGGTGTTTCAGTGGTGTTACCAACTTCCTTCAATGTCTACAGATTCAAGTTCTTCAGTTTTCTAACTGAGCTTTTGTGCACCTTGTATTAATCAGATGCCTTTATGTTGCCATGTTCGGCTGCAAACTTTTCAATAGCCTAACGATCCACAGTTGACTTTACATTGTACAGACCTCGATCGGCAGGTGGTTGGTACTAATCTCCGGAATGTACCAGAAAATGTTTTTGCGGCCATGAAAGTTTGCGATTTTCAACCGGTCGCAAAATTTGCACAATTAATGGTGCGCGAAGATTAATCGATTTACAGTAAACTGCCAGTTGTTATGGACCACAGTTTATAGATTAGGGACCTGCGAAGCTTTGAGATTCGAATTCGAATCGGACGTCCCGATTCGATTCGAAAGTAACAGGCCGATTCGAAAATTTTGAATCGCCGTGCCTGCCACGTTTGCCGTCGTACCATAAACAACACTCACTGTTCAACGACAAATTTCAATTGTTTCGGCATTGCTACTGGGATTTATATTGAGTTTAATTAATTCGTGTACTTGTAGTTAGAGCATGCACACTACTACTAGTAGCCTAGTAGCGATCGTGCAATATTTTTTTTATATGGCAATCAACAAAAATTTAACATTGAAGCTGTAAACGACTATTCGCCGATTCGATTCGAGATTCAATTCGAATGGAAATTTTTGATTCGCAGGTCTCTATTATAGATGTCACTGCTGCATCATTGTCATTGGTGTTGTTGTTGATGTTATTATTATTATTTTTTATACTCTCGGTAGTAAAGATATTATTATTATTATCGCTATTATCGTTATTACTACTGAGTCATGACAGTAGCTGGCAAGGTACTGTGTTTGGTAGCCTGTGTCTGTAACTTTGTAATTTCGTTTGTTATGAAGATTACGGGAAAATGGATGGTTACAGCTGCTGTCACCAAACTTTTGGCTTTGATCACCAGTGGTTTTGTGATCACGACGTAAAATTGTGGGCCAAATTAGTCCAAAATCCACGTCACTCACTGGGCCACAAAAGCTGCGAAATACTGGTATTGCCACTAGCAACTGTCAGTAAAGTGGGAAACTAGTGTACTGAGCCGGTCAATGCAGTGGTAACGCCACCTGGTGAATATCACTAACTGGGGGTGAGAATCACTTGCTTTGCATCTTTGCACTGTTTGTTATTATAATATTATTATAACCACTTCTAGAGGGTTTTATTATTATTATTCCTATTATTATTATTGTTTTTATCATTATATTGTTACTGTTAAATTATCATCATCATCATCGACAGTCACTGTATTTAGTTTGAGCATTAATAGACATTATTATGCAGTGTGATACAGGTACATAACTGCTATCGGTAGCTGTGGCATGCCACTTAGTGACTGTGTGCTGTTATTAACATTGCAGTTTTGTTACACATAATTACTCCGCTGAGGCTGGTGGAGTTATGTGATCGTTCGTTCCATCTCTCATTTTGTTTCTGAGCAGGATAACTCACAAACATGTTAGTGGACGTCGACCAAACACGGTAGGCAGGGCAAGGGATGACCCTCTAGAAGTGGTTTAATTTTGTTGTTGATCTAGATTTGGATTTGGGTTTTGGATTATTTTCCATTTTCCTTACCATTGTGGAATAGGAGATTCTAGGAGATTTCTTAGCATTCCTCATGCAGTCATTGGCTGACTTTTACGAAACTTGGCAAAATGACTGACACCGACAAGGTAATAAATCCACAACATTTTTGGACCGATGTGGCAGACATCTGGATTGGGATTAATCCTGCAATCCGGATTTGAATCTGGGATCAGTTTTGTTTGACATTTCAGCCTTGGCGGCGTTTGTGCTCTCTGGGTGATCTTGTTATTAATATTTTGCTTCATGTATCTTTCTCATAGATATACATGTATACGATTTGACTTCGGTGACTAGTTACTCCTTGCTTGTTAGACTGGCTAAATGTTGTTGACTTATTATTAGCTTATCTGTATCTGATAATTTACCATAGCTTTATTAACTATCTTCTTTTTTATAAATATATCTTTGAATATTTACTTACATATCTGTTTTGAAATGACTTTAAGCATTTTTCCAGTTGTGACCGAATGCAGCTTGAAATAATGATTATTAACTATAGTGCTGTTAATTAATTTATAGCTCGTGTGAGATGAGGACCCTAATGTCCAATTTTTGTCTTATTAACTTCAATCTAGTTAATTTATTTGGTCTGCTGTTCGCATAATCTGGTGATAAACTCAGATGCTTAATTAACAGTTATTTGTATTTTTGTATGTCTAACCCAGCTAACCGTCCGAACGGCCGGCGACAATCTAACTATTGGTTGCATCACTGATCATTGGCGTCTGATAAACATGCCGTGCTTGTTTACTTGGTTGCATTGCCGTTCATTACTGGGAGCCGATGTACTGATCTTGAGGGCATGCGGAATGTAGGCATACTAATCTCGGGTTTTGTTAACGATGCAACTTGGCAACATTGATGCTTTTGTTTCACTGTCTGCTGTTGTCGTTGGCGTTGTTTGTTGCCGAATGTAATTTCGATATATGTGTAGTGGCAGAGTTGTTTGAACAGCAAATACTTACATAGCACAACTTCTTTGACCTTTCAGAGATCCTCCGTTTTTAGTTCTGCTGGCTGCCTTTTAGCTCCACTGCTGGCTTGCCTTGCAGCCAGCAGACTTTATAGTATGGGTGACTGTCGTCAAACTTTTTCAAATTACTACTCCTCTTACGGTTTTTGTCCGATTCTTATGAAAGTTGGCACACATGATCCATGTGCCAGTATGACTGTGGAACAGATTTTTCGAAATTTTGCTTTAAAAATTTTTGGCAAATTTTTAAAATTTTATGTCAGCAGCGGAGCTCTCTAGGCCAATAGGCTTCCTCTAGTTTTAATTCATACTTTTGGAGTTTTCTGTTGAATAACGACTGTTTGTATTCGTTCAATATTAACCGCTTGCTCAGCAATTTCTCACGTGCCGTAATACCTGCTTAAGGCCACATATCTTTTTTATTCGTTTCTGTTTGTTATTTCGCTGTCACGTTTGCTTCAAAGTTTCCTTCTGAACAGTAACCTGTATAACGGGTTAAACTTGTAAAGATACCCAGCTGCTGTCAATCCACAGACCAAGTGTCGGCTGTGCAAAGTATGGCAGGCTTATGAATACTGGTAATGTTACTACTGAGAAGTGGAAACAGCCTGAATGGTTCAGTGGTCCAGGCTATGGACTCCGACCCGGCCGACTGGGGTTTTGATTCCTGCCGAAACCTTGGTGATGTCAGAAATAGCATCCAGCCAAAACTACTTCTACAGAAAAAGTCCTACTTTACAGAAGATGGGCACTTCCGAGTCCTTGAACGGTGAAATGCACGTCAAGCGGTCCTTGTGTTTAACTGCATACCCTTTATAGTTTTAGAACCTTGTCTGTTTACTTGTAGTTTTCAATTAAACTGTCTGTTGATTTGTACCATGTCATTGTATTGTACTGAGTTATTGTGTGCATATATACTGTATATCACATGTAAGGGAAAATGGTTGTCACTGACGTGTAGCAGGTTGCTGCTGCAGAGTTCGTTAATAATCATTTGACTGTTTGCATGATCACCGTCAGGAGATTATAATTGTGGGCGTGAACGCCGATGAATTTTATATTGCTGTAACTTGTTGTTATGTGTTTTACCGTCCTCGTACAACCTGGCCTCATTATGGTTTGTACATGTGGCGGTTTACAGTAGACTTCCGATATATTTGTTTGATGTTTTATGAATGGTATTTTGTGTAGTTTGCATTAGTGTGAAATCCTAAAGTGAGCTGGTTCTTGACGAAAATTTGGGGGCAGTCCCCATCATTTCATTTGTTAGTGTGTGACTCAATATCCTTCATCGTCAAATCATGTTTCGACAATTTGTGGGCCTACACAACATTTGGGGCCTGCTCCCCTAGCACCACCCTACGACTGCCCCTGTCATACAGTTATATCCCGATCTTGAGCAGATAGCTCACTTCCATGTGTAAACAAGTAGATGACAAATCTAATGTCATTTGACTGAATTTTCATTATTATTACTTCCATCAACAAGGTGGAAGTTTATGTAAGTAAGTACGTAAGTAAGAGTATTTGTATCCGGCGCCTAAAAGCAAGTGTCACTAGGCGCCACAGCTTAGTCCTTGACAAACAAAAACGTTTTTATGTGATCGTTCTGTCATCCTGTAAACAAGATAACTGACGAATGCGGAAACGGACGTCGACCAAACTTGGCAGACATGGGCAATGGGCGATTCTCTAGAAGTGAGTAACTTTTGGTGGTGATCCCGATATGCATGTGGATTCCAGATCACTGTTTTATTTTCTTCACCATTGCAGAATGGGAGATTTTTGGATATTTGTTAGCATTTCTCATACAGTCAACGGCCGATTTGTACCATACTTGGCGAAATGACTGGCGCTGACAACATAATGCATCTACAACATTTTGGGACAGATCCGACAGACATCCAGATCCGCATTAATCCGAAAATCCAGTTTCGCATGCCGGGTCACTTCTGGTTCAAATTTTGGCATTGGCTGAGGTTTGTGCTCTCTGAGTGCTCTTGTTATTATTAATTTTATCATTAAGATTGTCGTCTTCATACTTATTATTATTAGTGTATTAATCTTGCCTGTATAACGTTGTGTAATTAACTTTTAATTGTGCAATACATCACAAATTCATTGGGCATGTTGAATTGCTAAGTGGTGAATGAATATATTACACTTTTGCAGGTAAGCTGTCCGTTAACAGTGTGTACTGTAAATTTTGTCGCAATACGTTTTATTGAAAGTGGTGGGAGTTCAGTTAGATTTGTGGAATTGTGTGGATAAAGGATATCCTGCTCTGTACTTGCCATTTGATCTTTGTCTTTCAGTGCTATGATGCTGTTGGTTGGGTCGTGTGAGTGATGTGACCCGTAAAATCGTCTCCAGAATGACCTATAATGTGTCAAGTGGGACGTTAAACCCTACTATACCATACCATTGGATCTTAGTATGAAAAATTCAAGAGCACTGCTGTAGACTTTATACTGGTCATAATAATGGAGTTGTAAGCGAGCATATTACTAGATATTATGTATGTCGTAGACTTCATAATGTTGTGTTTTCAGTTAGTTACTAGTATCGTGTGCCAAAGCTTGTCCTGCAAAAATCAACAAGTTACCGTCCCAATCTCAGTTTGCATAAAAGTTCTGTAGGTATTTTTATCATGCACCTGCGTTAATGTTTGCATGTTTTGTTTTGTTTTGTTAATTGTACATGACCGTTTTAGATAATTGTGCTAAATGTGATAGTCGTATGCTTACTGTAGTGATCCGATATTGTATCGTTTGTATTGGTGACTTACTGGTGCCTTCCGTCCGTTATATCGATTTTATCCACTGTTGTTTTAAGTGCGATTTTTATGAAATATTTCTATATTCTGCAACATATTTGCATCCACTCTAGTGTATCTCATCCTCAGCATATCATGTGGCACTAGCAGATGGTATTAACAATGCTAACTAATGCTGATTTAACCGATGTCCTTCTGTTGTACTACATAGATAGTGTAGTGGCTGTGGCAGTTCTCGTCGATGCCGTCCAGCTTGCGTCCGTTGTAGTTAATGGCAGTTAGCATTATTTATATTTTAAGTGCATGCTGTCTAGCAGGCAAACCTCGGTAGGTATGTCCTCACCATATTTTGGCATAAGGACAGGTATGCTGTTCGTACAAACCCAACTCACAGCTGTTATACTCAACAGATGCGTTCTCGTATGCTTGAAATGCACCCAATTGTTTTTACTGGGTTTGAGCCGAAACTCCGTTGGCTTTATAGAGCTGCTTTACAGCAAGTCAGGAAAGGGGAGATGGAGGGAGGTGATGGGGTAGGCACTCCACATTTCAAACCGGATTATGCTCTTGCATGCTTAAGAATAAAGGTCTGCACAGCCTATTAATTTTCCGTGTGCATACGCGGTAAACCACCGACATGTACGTGCATGCTGACGTTACGTGCGCGCCTCTAGCAGAGCAGGCATTGTCATCACGGTGTGTCTGTCTGTCCGTCTGTGCGCAAAATAACTCACGAACGCGTGTTTGGCATGAAATGAAATGAAATGACGTTTTGGTGTTGATATGATTCCGGACGTGGATCCAAGATCACTTTTCTAATTTCCTTAGCATTGCGAGATAGGGCATTTTACAGCAATTCTCGTACAGTGATCGGCCGATTTTCACCAAACTTAGCGAGATGATTGAAACCAGCAATACACACGTCCAGTACATTTTGGCGTTGTCCTCCCGCATCGTAATCAGTCTGGATATCTGGATAAGTTTCCAGATCTCGATCGGAAACCGGGATCAATTTGATTCTGTATTAAAGACTTGATGTTGGAACAGTCCGCAGGTTTGTGTTCCTTGCACGGACACAGTTTAATGTTCTATTGTGCAGTCGTCTCTGTTCTTAGCTGTTACTAACACGACTTAACTGCATTAACACTATTACACTTTGTGTGATTTTCTGATGTGTGCTGTGTGTCATAGTATTATATGTTGCCAGTTGTTATAGCATCTAGATCTGAGTTAGCTGTTGCTGTGTTGGTTGTAGACTGTTTGTTTGTGTTTTATCTCTGAAAACAATCAAAAGTGCTTCTTATCGGTTTGTTTGAATAAATGGTATTAACACATAATCCAGTATAATACTCACTGCGTTAAACTAACTTTCCCACTTACCTGCGGAGTAAATCAAACAGCACGCTTTGCCGCTTAACATCATTTGGCACTAACTGGTATAACTTATAATAATAATAATTACTATTGCTTTTAATTTCAGTTCAGCATGTTCTGACGTCTTAACATGCATTTGCAGTTTTTAGCTGAGCGTTACGTTAAACGCTTGACTATTGAGATCGCATTTCCGTCTGTCTGTCTGTCTAACGCGCGTGAACTGAGCCTGTGCGGCGGATTATTCCGTGAATCAGTTTACACCGTTTGGTAGGACTAGGACCTGGGTCTGCGGAAAGAAAAGATCACAGAAACATTTGCAACGGTTTTGGAAATTTTTTAAAGGTAAGTTGCTGTCGCGGTGTCGCCCAAACCTACATGGCCGGTGTTGTTACTTTCCTACTACTTACTTAATCAGAGTGGTTGGTGGTATTTAACGTGTACCATGTTTCAGAAAAAAACAACCCCTTTTGTTTTCTTGCATAACACTTAGAAATATCAACCGAACTTGAATGAAAATTTCACAGTATAGCTGAGGGAATGCTGAACTACATATCTAAAATAGTTAGTCTTTTCGATTAAACATTCTTTGTTAGCAGCGATGTAAAAATGGCGTTAGTATAAGTACCATTACAACAACGGGATTTACCAATGAAGATGAACATCTCATTACACGGTTGTGAGTAAAACGATTGCTTAAGATTCTTTTTTGACAGAAGATGACTTTATAGGCTAAAGACACTGCTCAGTAAAATAAGTGTGAGATCTTTTAACTTTATTGATCTTTGCAATTGGGTGGGCATTGTGTAGTCGACCACAACCCGGACACGAGTCAATTATGCCACTGCTGTTGTCTGTTAAGTGTTTAATCCGCTAAAACTTTCCTGTATCGGGAAGCATCTTGAGAAAGCAGTTTGCTTCATATTTTTTTAAAATTTATTTACGAGCATTTAATTAAATACTGATCTTCAACGGTAAATCCCGTTGCTGTAACGGTATTTTTTGTAACGTCCCTTTGCATCGCTGCTAACAAAGAATATTTAGTAGCGAAAATACAAATTATTTTTAGATAAGTAGATGCGACATTCCCTCGGCTATATCGTCTGAAATGTTCATTCAAGTCGACTGATATTTCTAAGTGTTATGCAAGTGTGATATCTTTTTTTCTGAAACACGGTGTAATTATAGCTTCATAATTATATGCGACGACATGTGCAGTAGGCATGCGCGACCACATGACCAAGAAAGTGACAAAAATGCTACAGCACGCTCGGCTTGTTTTAGTGGTAGCTAAGCTTGATCTTACTACTTGTCACTAGAGATCGCTTCAGTTTTGACGATTTTGTTTGATTGTTTATATATTTATTGCTCACTTGTTAAGGTGCTCAGATCATCTTGCCAGTATTATTCACCTATGTCAACGTTATTATAAAAAAAAACTTTTAACTCGGCTGTGATGTTATGAACTACATACAGTTTAACGAGCGAGATTTGAGAACAACTTCATGCAGTCATCTCTTTCCGTCGTGAATGGCGACAAAATTGAGTGACAGATTCGATACATACCACATACTTTAGAAAGACTTAAGTAAGCATACTGTTTCTCATTCTTTGGAGTTTCGAGACACACTGCACCGTCCCCAGGACATTATCAGATGTGTAAGGTCGTGGTTATGCAGAACTTGTGCACGCATCGCCCACCTGTTGTTACGTTAAATTAATACACACTAGTAATCTATAGTATAAGAACGAAATCACGAACTATTGTAACAGGGTGGTTCATCAATAGAGTTAAGAGCTCGGTCATGTTTAAGCCAATAGGTCTGTTTACGAGTTACCACAGCACAACAGGTCCTCTTGCTTTAATAACATTTACCCAGTCAACAACTGTGAATGGAACTAGGCTAAGTGGTTCGCGATGACTGCATTCACTGCCTCTGTCAGCTGGTATGCTGATTTGAACGGTTTCGACAGATGCTCCACTGTCCGAATGCTTTGCGTTGTCGTGGCTAGATGAGTATTGTACAACAGTCGACACTACGACAGTTCATCACCACCACCATCATCATCATGCTCATGCCAGTTTTATCAGCAAGCTCATCTGCAACACACGATGCACACCGAAGTCTTGTCTCTACTATCGTAAATAGTTCATAGTAAAAATAGCCTAAATGTTAAAATATGCCAGGCTACGTCAATTTGTGTAGCATCTTTTAAATGTAGACTGCAATACATTGGACCTGGTCATGGCATCATTCTGTCACGGTGGAAAAAAAAAATTTTTTCCACCGTGATTCTGTGATCTATTACACACTTACCGATTACGCCGTGAATGGCAGGTAGATAAAATGAAGACAGCGGAGAATCGGCAGCAAGTCGCGTCCCAACAATTTGGGGGCCTGGCAAACATCTGGGGCCTGTTTCCTCAGCGCCACCCTATGACGGCCCCTCTCGTACAGTTGTATCCCGAGGCTGAGCAGATTGCTTACTTCCATGTGTAGACAGAGACGACAAGATTGATAAGCTGAATTGACTTAGCGTCACTCGTTTGGTGTTCTCGCTGAAGGCCAATGTTACCGCTAGTCGTTGTAAGTCGCCGGATGCTCGCCACGGCGACCAGGTTTGAATACCGCTGAGAGCTATAGGTCTATTGGTGGCGTCGGGGCAGGTGGAGCATAAAATGATTATGAACAGACTAAAAATTACACGAAACGTAGTCGTCGCTTTTGAAACGGTCAGGAATATTTACGGACATAATCCGGGAAAAGACGGGGGAAAAATACTGTTTTTGAAACTGGGTGGAACCTGTTCTTACGTATAGTAACGTATGTTACGATACAGCTCCGTCGTTGTATAGGCAAGCTGTCGTAGGTGGGTAGATTACCGTGTGTCGGTTTTAGACGGTTTTTCGCCCATCTCTACGTTATTCGTCGTCAAGTTTCGCACTGTCAGCTGGTCATGTGATTTACGCTAAGCCTTGGGGAATAAAACCGGCTGTCGAGTGCACCAGTACGCAGAGAGAGAGAATGAATTGGAACGTGTTGTAATTTTGCCACGTGGGTTGGCTACGAGACTGTGTGGGCCAGCGACGTCTGGTTCTCTTCATGAATG